>VFQQ010000436.1_pt1 | contig 84376 bp, 156 predicted proteins | sample 3512341 | NCBI WGS metagenome assembly VFQQ01 (sample SAMN10412373, study PRJNA504923) | tailings metagenome | isolation source: Relicate 2 Philex TSF1 revegetated site | place: Philippines: Tuba, Benguet | collected 2017-08-29 | reverse complement strand
GCTGCCAGTCGTCCCCGACAGACCTCCGCCAGGCAACGGCGGCGAGCAAACCAGCTGGGCCGCCACCGCCCCATGCTAACGCCGCCTCATGCTGCTGATGCCTAATCTTCGACGCGGGGCAGGCCTCCCGCTCGCCCCCTCAATTGGCTCAGGCGAACTGGCATCAGGGCAGCAGGCCTACCATAGGCCGTAGCCGACCCAGGCACAGGCCCGTGACTTGCCCAGCCGCCTTTGGCACCGCGCCGCCTGTTTGACAGGGTTGGCTTGGTATTGACATGGACGATAGCAGCGCGGGCCAGCGCCCGCCCCACGGCGCCCCTGCCAGGCGGTCGCCGCCGCCGCTGTGTGGTGCGCCCGGCCTCCCCTTCCTCACTCGGTGAGGACAGAAAGAGATGCCTGTCTGCGGTGCACACTGTGCTATGCAGAACAAGTTGGCTGCCAAAGCATCTCCCACATGCAATGCTAAACCTTGCAAAAGTTTCGTTAACCACACGTGGCTTATGCTCTGGGCTGCGCACCCCTGTGACAGGTACAACCTGAGCTTTGCAACCACTTCACAACACGCCACCTGGACGGTGCTGGTGAGGCCCTGGTTGCGCAATATGTGCAAGAAACGGTTGCAGTTCGACTGGGGTCCTGCCGATGCCGTCCAACTGGGGTCCTGCCCTGCAGTCCGACTGTGATCCTGCCAACCTACTGTCACCCCACGTTCTTTGCACCCCACGTTCTTTGCACTCCCTTCATTGCAGTTCTTCATCTTGGCGACCCTGGTCCGCACTCCGCCCAACGAGTTCCCACTGCAAGCAGTCTGCATCTGCTATGCAGCCGGGGTGGCAGCAGAGCTGGCCTGGCGGCGGCACTGCCGCAGCATGCGGCACGGCGGCTGCTATGCGGCGCTGCGCCAGCTCGCCTTGCCTCTGTTCATCTGCGGCGACGTCCTAGTGGGGCGTGCTGGCGTGGTGCGGATCGGCATTACACTAGTCGATGCTACCCGGCCCGGCTTGCTGCGCGCAGCCCACTTCATCCTGTTCCTGGTGCTCGCCAGCCGCTGGCTGACCAACGCGCCCGTCTGGCTGCTGTGCCACCCCCTCATGTGAGTTGCTGCCGGGCTCCACGTGCGGGGGATGACTGCATCTCCGCTTGGCAGAGTGGGTTGGGTTTGTGGTGCATGGTCACACATGCCTCGCTTGCCTTGGCATGTGACAGGGCGAAATGCATCTTGCGCTTGCCTGCCCGCCGCTTGGGCCCTGACCCGTGCCGTGCCGTGGCGTCCCCTCGTGCCCCCGTCTGCCGCAGAGTCATGCTGCCAGCCCAGCTGCTAATCGTGTACAACCATTGGAGGGTTAACATTGAGACCTGCGCAAGCGATCTGATGGCCACACCTGAGGCGGCGGCGGCCGTGCACAGCCTGTCCGGGGCGCTGGACTTTCTGCAGGCAAGCACCAGCCGGGGGAGCATCGGCTGGCCGGCATGGCTGAAGCCGGCTGCTTAACAAGCAGCCCCCTGCTGAACGCAGCCTGCCGTGCAGCATAAATTGAGCAGCCCTGCCTTCAGCACCTGGAAATGCCATGCGATACGGCCTGCCCCAACAGCAGCGCCGTTGTATGCGTTCCATTGGTGCACTGTGCGCTCACCTGTTGCCCCTCGCACCTCTGCTCTGGTCCCCGGCTGCAGTTTGGCGGGCTGGTGCTGCCGCGGGTTGGGCCGCCGCTCACCCCAGCGCACGAGTGCCGCACCGTGCTGGCCTGGCAGCAGCTGTTCCTCAGCCTGGCGGTCCCGGCGCTGCTGGCAGCAGTAGCAGAGGCGCGGCTGTGGCGGCGGCACCAGGAGGAGCGGCGGCAGAGCGGCCTGCCGCCCGAGGGCGGGCTGCAGTCACGGCTTTACAAGGCGCTGGATGCTTGCCTGCTTCAGGCAGAGTGGCCCGACTGCGGCCTGATGGGCTGGCTGCATCTGGGGTTCGTAGTGTGGCTGCTGGCCAGCGTGCTGCACTTGCTGGCGGTCCTCGTGTCGCAGTGACGGGCTGATGTACCATGCGACGGCGCCTGCTGCGATGGCGGCGCTGCTGAGCGAAGTGATGCCTTTGGGGCAAGTCCTAAACACCTCTCCCGATATTTATTCATTTCTTGTGCGTGGCGCAGCTAATATAATAACTTTTCACGGAAGTCTTGGATGTCTTGTTTGGACTCCAACTCGTATTCATTTTGCACTGCATCCCTTTGCAATTTTCCGCATGCCGCTGCTGTAATAGATATTGCATTGTAGCAACTGGACTTATCAACCGGTGTGCCTCAAGAATCGTTACTGGACCTGGCAGGTCAGGCAACGATGTTGCGTTGCCTTGACTGCATGCGGTGCTCAGCGCGCCGCGCCGCCGCCGCCATGGCGGCGGCCATGGCGGCGCCACCGCTTGACCTACGCTCCCTACACCTGCCTCGTTGCAGTCCTCCGCATTACTCAAGTGCTCTCCTTGCGCCCGTGGCTCAGCAAGGGCACACGCTGGGCCGGGCGGTTCGTTTCCCGGGTCCATGTTCACCATATCGATCCCCTTCCCCACCAAGCGGGACCAGCGCCGCAAAAAGGGCAAGAAGCCGGCCGGCGCCGGCAAGGGCGGCCCAGCCCCCACTGCCGCCGCTGCCGCCGCCAAGCCGCCGCGCACGCGGCCTGCTTGGGACGCCACCGCCACCGACCTTGGCAAGCACCGCCTGACGGCCGCAGAGATGGTGAGCTTGGGGAGGAGGCCTCGAAATTGTACAAGACTCAATGTGGGTGCTGACGCTTACCGTATCCTCCCATTCGTGTGCAGCCCAAAACCGAGTTACTTTCCACAAACCAGCTTGGAACTTACGGTAGCCTGATGCCCGATCCGCTGCCCAACTTGCAGGAGTTCCGCCGTGCGCTGCGGCAGACCCGGCCCGGGCACCGCCTGCCGCGCCCCAGCAGCAGCCAGGCGGGCTCGGAGGTCTACGGCGAGAGGCTGCCGCTGCGCACGCCGCTGGATGAGCAGGAGGAGCGGGGCTGCGAGCCGTGGCAGGCCGGCAGCGAGGCGGCAAATGAGGAAGTGCTACCAATCGGCGCCTTTGAACACAGCGGCAGCCTGACTGACGATGAGGCAGAGCAAGAGCAGGGCTCCGACGGCAGCAGCACGGCCTCCCTGGCGGGCATGCGCGCCTTTGTGGCGCAATTGCAGGCCAAGTACGGCCTGAGCGGCGCGGCGGAGGCGGCAGAGGCGGGCGCGCCAGCACCCACAACCGCCGGTGGCATGCTGGGTGCTGCCCCGCCGCCCGCCCAGCGCAAGCCCAGCCTGGCTCAGCTGCTGGAGCGGGAGCTGGAGAGGCAGGCCGCAGATCTGGGCTGCCAGTCGGATGGCGAGGACGATTGGGCAGCAGGAGGCGATGGGCAGCATCCCGCACCAGGACAGGACAGCGGTGCGGCGTGCGGCATCCTTGCAGACCCGCAGCCGGGAGGCTCGGACTCTGAAGGCGGCGGGCACCTGGGCCCTGCAGCCTTGCGCCGTGCACAGCACCGCCAGCAGCAGGCCTCTGCCGCTGCAAAGGCGTCAGCCGGCTTTGGGACCGCCCAGCCGGCGGCGGTCAGGAGCGCTGCAACGCCGCAGCAGCAGGCGCTGCTGGCCCGCCTGGCCGCCGCTGAAGCCCAGCTGGAGCGCTACAGTGGGCTGGAGGCGGCTTTGGAGCGCACCCAGGTCGAGGTGCAGGAGCTGCGCCAGCAAAATGTGCAGCTGCAGACAGGTGGGTGCTCAAGGTGGAGGGCAACGTGCAAAAGGACGTGAGCAGAGCAAGGCGTGCAGTGCCTACTCGCCTCCACTAATGCAAGTCTGAGCTCGGGGGTGCCTTCATTCCCCCGCAGAGCTGAACGAGTTTGTGGCGCACACCGGCACGCTGATCACGTCCATGCAGCTGCAGCTGACCTCCTTCCTGTCTGGCGGACAGGGCAGCAGCGGAGCAGAAGACCTGGCCACGGCCGGCCGCCTGCAGCCGCCGCGCCCGCTCAGCCCGGCCTCTCAGGTGGCGGCTGTGCCTGCTGCGGTCGTGCAGGCTCGGGCTGCAGCTGAGGCAGTGGCCATTGCGCAGCAGGCACACGCCCGCTCTGCGGCAGGAGCTGGAGCGGCGACTGACCTCGAGACGGCGGCGGAGGCAGAGGCTGCAGCCGCTGCCCCTGCCAAGGCGGCATCTCCGGCTGCACCCGGCTGGGAGGATGCTCTGGCTAACATTCAGCTGCCCAGCTTCCGCAGCTTCGCACGGCTGCAGGGCCTGGCAGCGGCTGGCAAGCCAGCGCCAGTAGCAGGGCCAGTGCCTGCTGCCACCAACTTCCCGGCGCCAGCACTGGACCCCCGCTGGTCCGCCGGCTGGGCAGTGGGTGGCGGTTCAGCAGAGAACAGTCCCCCGGAGCCTCGGGCGCTGCCCAGCGGCCTGCAGCGCTGGCGCAGTGGCGTCAGCGGGGCAGCGGTGGCTGGCGGGTTTGAGTGGAGACCGATGAGCGCTGCTGGCTGATGCTGTGGGTGCAGCAGCAGGGTGCGTTACACAGGTTCGGGGGATGCCGGGCGGCACGATTCATAAGCAACATGCTAAATCATCAGGTTTTGCGTCGCCCATGTGTAAAGCCAGCGCCGCTGCTGATGGCCGCTCAATACAGTTCAGTCCAGCTGTGGCGTCTTCCACAGGCCGTCTGCAGAGCGGATGCACAGGGCGTCGCATCAGCGCACAAAGCATCAACTTCTTGTAGCAAGTGTCTGGTTGCCCAAGCGCCCGAGCATTCTGCAACCCGCATCGCAGGCTCGTCTCAGACGCCCTGGGCCCACCTGTGAGGTAGTGCAGGTTGTTCACGCCAATGCCCTTGTTCTGCTCCCGCATCTGCAAACAAGACACCAGGGGCAGTACACGGAGCGTTGGCTGTTGCACATGATGCGGGGCTAGCTGCGGAAGCGCGACAGCAGCTTGCAAGCAGCAGCTGCATGCCCCCACCTGCACACCGCGGACATGGCTGTGAAGCCCAACGCATTGCCTGCCCCTGAATGCACGGTTGATGCGAACGCAGCAGTGGTTGGGCACGCAAACAAAGTCGCACCTGTGCCGTGGACATCGTTGTGTAGCCTATCGCCATGGCGTGCTCCTTGCCCTCCGCATAAATCGCCACTGCCGTGCCCTCGTCCACCTGGCACGTCAGCAAAATGGATTGAGTTGGGCGATCCAGTCAAGGAAGGGCAACGGATGAGGGAAACTGAAACAAGCAGCTGGCGCTCGACATGGCTGCGCAGCGGTGGGTGCCTCTGCAACGCTTGCTTTTTGACTGCCGGCACGCAACGGACCTGCAGTTCCTGCGTTTCAACTGCTGCAACGCACCCGCCTTGCAGCTGCTTCAATGCAGCTGCCCAGCAGACACAGGATCGCACCTCATCGTGTATCGTGGCGCCTGGTGAGGTGAGGCCGGGGCACATGATGTTGGCGCCGCTGCGGCAGACAGGGCAGAGGCGTGCAGAGTTGCCGAGCATTGCTGTACAGTAGTGGAAGCACAGGGCGGAGCTGCGGCGAACTAGTGAGGGCATCTTGCAAGCATGCAGACACTGCAATGCAAACACGTGTGGCTCCGACAGGCGCCCACCTGAGCACAAACTTGATGGCTCCCGTGTCTGCCCGCAGCTTCGGCACCATGTCTGGGTACTGCACAGGGCAAACAATGGCAGCAAAGGTAAGCCATAAGGCAGGTGGGGGAGCAGGTGCAGCAAGAAAGCAGCGGCGGCGGGAGCGGCAGCCGCAGGAGCAAGCGCCACTTCGTCGCCTTCTGAAACCGCGCCACAGCATGGGTGCCAGTCGATGCCAACGAGCACGGCCAACCAGCCACCGCCGTCCTGCCCACACCTGGTGCAGCAGCCGCAGCATGGGGAACTGCCGCCCTGCACAATTGACACAGCTGCGACACCTGCCAGCTGCTAAGCTTCATTGACCGCAATACCTCACCTGGTGCAGCAGCCGCAGCGTGGGGAACCAGGGGCCGTCCCGCATGGCAAAGAACAGCGGCGTGTGGTCCAGCACCAGCAGCTGCACGTGCTCTGGGCTGCAAAACAAGGACGAGACGCAGCGATCGGCGGTGAAAGCTTTGGCAACCTCAGCTGGGAGTGCAGCAGCAATACAAAGCACGTGTGTTTGCATGGTATGCAACACGTCGCATCCAGCACGAGTGCACCCTGCTTGATTATACCGGATCAAGGAGCCAGCAACTGAGAGGCAGACGGGCTACACAAACAGCCTCACAGCTTGATGAGCACGAGGTCCTGCTTCTTGGGCAGGATCACGTCCAGCAGCCCATGCTCCACCAGGTAAGGGTAGTCCTCCGCAATCTTAGCTGCAGCATATTGAAGAGCAGATGCTCGAACGTCTTCCCCCAACGCACAGCAAGAGGCCGGCGAACGGCCAGGCGAGCGGCAGCGGCGGCAGCGGCGGCGGCAGGAGCGCACCCCTGATAGCGCGCTGCACGGACGCCTTCAGCTGGCTGTGCCCGCTGACTTTTTCTTTGCCGAAGATTCTGAACAGCTGCGACGACATGCTGCTGCCGCTGGCCTCTGCTGCTGACCGCTAGCCAAGTGATGCGCGCTGCTGCGAGGGCGTTTTGCTGGTTGTGCAGTTGAAGGTGTAGCGTATGTCCCTCAGAGTCGCTGGCAATGTCGATCGGCCTTGAAGGGCCCCTTGGCGGCAGCCATGTGGACTTGCCCTGCCTGCTGCGGTGGCAGCAAGGACGCGCAATGCGGTTTGCGCGGCAACAGCAGCGAGCACGGCACTGAGACTTCCCGTTGGCAAAGCGACACGCCCCAAGCCCTCCCTTACTGCCCGCCGCACTCCCAGCTCCGCCTCCCGCTAGCTTGGCGCCTGGAGGCCGCACTAGCGCTAACTAGCAACACTCAGAAACTCGGAGCGTTCGGGTTAGCCGCCCTTGGAGCACCCCAGCGCTGCACCGAGTGGCAGCAGGCTCGTGGTGAGCGCCAAACAGGGAGGGGTGCGGTGCAGCTAGTGCATTAACATACGCCAAATCAGAGCAGCGTGCGCGTAGGTGGCTGGGCGCTTGCTCCAGCCTGCCGCCGCCGCCGGCTGCCGACGCCGCCACCGCTGCCCATGTTGGCCACCCTTGCATGCAATGCTGACCAGTGCCACTGAGTGCTGCTACCCGCGTATCGCAGGGCGCAGTCGTGTGGAGGAGGCAGTAGCAGGAGCAGCAGCAGCATGCAGCTCAAACAGATTAACCGAATCCTAGTGCAGGTGCGAACTGCCTGTGGCTCGCTTGCGCTGCACACTGCGCTGCATACTGTGCTGTTGCCCGGCTGTGCTGCCGTTTGCTACCCACATTGCCGACATGCCCCTGGCTTATGCTGCTCACCTTGCAAGCGAAGCAAGATGCTGGCAGCTGCTGCTGCCGCTGCTGCTCCGCTCGGCTCATTCAGACCATTCACACTGTGTGCCTGGCTCTCCTCCCGCGTGCCTGCCGCCTGCAGTTTAGCCCCTACACAGGGAATGCGCGATCAGCACGGGAGTTCATCACACGGATCACGTCGCGCAAAGCGCAGGCACGCTGGCTGGCTAGTGCTGGCAGATGCTGCAACGTGCAGGGGCTAGCTGTTGGCGGGCTGCCGTGCCGCTGCTCTGCTGCACTGCTGGCGGGTTTACCAGCGGCGTTGCACCCTGGGGATCCGTGTGGGTGTGTTGCTGGGCGGCCGGTGGCTTGCATAGTCTCCCTTCTCATCGGCTTTGTTGTTCCCTGATCGGCTGGGCAGGAGTCGAATCCAGACTGCAAGATCGAGACGCGCGTGCGGTGCGCGCTGCGCTGTGGGGGCTGCTTTGTGTGGCATGGGTGCTTTCATGCCCAGCTGCCGTGCAGGCTGTGGCCGGTGTGCATGCCTCTGGCTGCTGTGCATGCTCAGCTGCTGCGCATGCCTCTGGCTGCTGTGCATGCCCCTGGCTGCTGCGCATGCTGACCTGTCACTGCTGTGCCTGCCGCTGCAGGGTCAAGGGCGAGCCCTTTGTGGAGATTGAGTATGAGAACAAGCAGGTGGGTGGCCGCACTATGCTCTCTGTACCTGCGTGTGGTGCGCCCTGCTGCGGCAGCAGTCACTTTGATGGCATGGCAGCACAGAGTTCCAGAGCGCCTCATGCAGCGGCCATGCAGCGGTGCTCTCGCCAGCCTGTGCCACGACAGTCCACAGCTCAAACTGACTGTGCAACTGGATGCGATGCTTGGCTAGCAGGTGGCGTGGATAGACACGGGGCAGCTGACCATCCCGCACATCGCTGTTCTGTACTATTTCCTTCGATTGACAAATTGATTGGTACTGGTTCCATCCGCAGGTGGCGCGGATCGACACGGGGGAGCTGACCATCCAGCACAATGCTGTTCTGTACTACTTCCTTCAATTGACAATCGATTGGTACTGATTTTATTCCATCCGCAGGTGGCGCGGATAGACACGGGGGAGCTGACCATCCAGCAGATTCTGGAGCAGGTGCAGAGCCGGGCGGAGGAGATGGACACGATGCAGGCAAGCGATAAGAACAACTAAGTTATCGATCATTTTGGAGGGTCTTTGCTTGTTACTGATGAGCCGGGCGAAGGAGATGGACACGATGCAGGCAAGTGCAGCTGTGGAAATCATGTTGTTCCATCTGCTTGCTGGTGATTGGTTTCCACTTCTCTTGCTGCGACTCAATCTCCAGGGATAAGCTGCAGATGCGTGCTGCTGCGCGGAGGTGCGGCAGAACCATTGCTGGCCACTGGCTCAGAACTGCAACTTGCTTATGTGCTATCAACTATGTCGCAGAAGCTGAAGGCGGCGGGCTTTGGCGCGGGGGACAAGCTGGAGTCGGCGTGGCAGCAGCACTTTGGCAAGGAGACGGATTCGGTGGGGCAGGTGCAGTTCATCCCGCGGCAGACGTAGCTGGCTTGCAAACTTGATATTGCAGCTCAATCCGCGGCAGGCGTAGCTTGAAGTTACACAAAGTGTTGTCGCAAGTTGTAGGAAAAACAGTGTAAAATCTGTTGCACCGCTGCCCAACTGTAACCAAGGAGCAGCTTGCAGATTGGGAGAAGGCATCGCATCGGTAAGCAAGGCGGTGGCATGAAATGGAAAAAAAATGGTATCTGGAAGAGAGTTCGTTCACATCAAATCGGGCTGCAGCTGTGCTCAGAGGCATGCGGCTGATTGCTGCTGTGGCACTGTCCTGGCGCTGTTGGTGCTGCGCACTCCTGATTGAGATCTGCTGTTAGCCACATATCTAGTATCAATAGCTTTTGCTTCAGCTCCAGTCAGCCCTTGAGGAAGGCGCGGCAGATGCGCTGCAGCTGCTGCGCCTGCTGCGCCACTGGAACCTCCTCGAGCGACTGCAGCCATGGCAGCGAGGCAGGAGGGGTCAATAGTAGTACCGAAGTAAGCTGCTGCGCCTGTTGCGCCACTGGGACCCCCTCGAGAGGCTGCATCAAAACACAAGCCCACAGGCGCTGTGTAAGAAAACTACCAGAAGCTGTGCAACCTGGTGCACGGGAGCTATGCAAGCAACCCTCCTGCTAACCGCTGCTGCTGTGGCCGCGACCTGCTGCTGGGCACAGCAGTGCTTACCCAGCTGATCACATCTGCCTCGCCAACCGCAGCCAGACGCTTGCTGTGCGGCCCAGTTTCTAGATGCAGGTTGCTCAAACAAAATACCACCCACCTGCTGCATGCGCTGCACATCTTCCTCGCCAATGGCGGCCAGGCGGGGGGCCGCCAGCTGCTCCACCACCTCGCTGTCGAACTCGGGGTGGCCCTGTAACAGTTGGGGGGTAGGTGGATATGCGGCGCTAGTCTGTGCTGCAGCAGTTGTGCTGTGCCCTACCCCTGATGCTGGTCATAAGCGAGTGTCAAGCCATTCGCCATGCAGATCCTTGGTTGTAACACACCCGGATGCGCAACGTGGTCCCAACAACGCACATCTACAGGGGGCATGCGTCACCGCATGCACACACAAGACTGCTAAACTGCAACACACCTGAATGCACAGAACGTGGTCCCCAACAGCGTACATCTCCACTGGGCAGCGCTGCGAAGAGGCCAGCAGCGTGGCGCCGGGCGGCACCTCCAACACCTGCTAGGCAATGAGCATCAGAAATGCATATCGGTGTGTAACTGTTCGGCCGACTAAGGTTTACAGTCTCACAGTCTAGGGCGGCACCTCCAGCACCTGCTAGGCAGAGGGGGAAATGAGAGGGGTCTGACTGTGGCTGTCCGGTGAGTGCGTACATGCAAAGCGGTCAGCAGCAGCCTTCCTGGTCCTTGCCTGGTCCTGGTGAAATTTTGTGCAAGCGCAGCACTTCCCTCACAGATGAATGCAAAAACTAACAGCAACATTCCTATCTGCAACCTCTGATAATGAAGCTGCTTGCCTGGTCCTGGTGAAACTCGCGCAGATGCAGTGCACGTTCCCCAGCTGGCAAGCACAACTCTTCAGCAACTGGCTGCGGTCCTTGCCTGGTCCTGGTGGAACTCGTGCAGGCACAGCTCATCTGGCAGCAGGCGCGCCCAGCCGGCACCCTCCGCCGCCAGCCGCTCTCGCGCCTCTGGTGCCACGGCAACTTGCCGAGCGCCCACCTGCAGCACCGGAACATATATGGGGCTTCAAACAGAGGCCTTCCCGTTGTTGGCGTGTGACGAGAAGGCAGCAGGACAACTGAGCATTGCGGTGGGTGAACTGGGACGCCGTCTCGTGCGTCCCACCAAACTGCCTTTCCTGCCCTGCTTACCTCCCAGCAGCCGGCGCGGCCCACCCGGGCCCCCAGCGTGCAGCCGACCAGCTGGTGGCCAAAGCAGACGCCCTGTGAGATTAGAGACGGAAGTGTGGGTGGGGCCGGGGGCTTGCAAGCGGAGGGAAAGCTGGTGAAGCAACCGCCATAAAGTCGGAGCGGAGCAGATTGCGGCTAAACAACATGCAAGGTGCAGAATGGCGTGCGCCGGCGCAGCACATGTAGCGACACAGCACAGCACATGCAGCGACACAGCACAGCACAGCACAGCGCACCAGCACACGCGTGCGCCGCTCGATCGCCGCCTTCACCGTGGCCCTCAGGTTGAGGAGCCAGGGATCGCTTCCAAAGGCATCCGCCCTGCATTAGAAGGTTCACACAGCTTCCATCATTCGGTGCAAAGGCATGGATGAGGCAGCAGCTTGCGGCCCTGCAGGTACAGAAGCCAGGGGTCGCTGCCAAACGCGTCCGCCCTGCAGACACATTCACTCGCCAATTTGAGGCAGCACCTGAGGATGAGACAGCTTGCGCAGATCCCATTCTGCAGTCACCCGCACACCAAGCACCACCGCCCACCTGGCGGGGTTTCCTCCACCGGTGCTACTCTTTGTTCATTCAATCAGGCACAGCCCCTGCCGCAACCGGCTACTCACACGCTGCCGGTGATCACGATGCCCTTGAAGCTGGCCAGCTCCTCAGCCGTGGGCAGCTCCCCTTTGAAGGCAAAGAAGACTCGCCACTCCTCAGCCGGAGCGGCTGCACCGGCTGCGCCAACCGCAGCGGGGGCAGTGGCAGCGGTAGGATGACCGCTGCTGCGGCTGCTGTCATCTCCAGTTGATGCGGCGGCAGACATGTTGGCGGTGATGAAGAGCGGCTGCTCGGCCAGCAGGTCCAGGAACATCTGCTCAAAAGTGCCCTTGCTGCACAGGGGAGGCAAAGGGCAGCTGAAGTTAGGGCAGAAGCCGGTCGCAGCGGCGGCGAGCGGTGGAACAAGGCGGCAGGCAAGCGGCAGGCTCGCCTGGCGCAGATCGCCTCGTCCGGCTCGCCGGCAACCAGGATGGCATAGCGTGCTGGCCCAGCAGGCCCCATTGGGTGAGCCCTAGGGCTGCTGGCACCTTCGCCCTCGCACGCTGTTGCCGGGGCTGCGGGCATGATCAGGTTGCGATCAAGCTTGGTACAGTCCTCAGGGCGTCGGCAAGCCCGCAGCAGCCGCTCTGTAGGGGTGGCGCCGTGGCGGCGGCGCAGCGCAGCGGTGCGCGCATCCAGCGCCCCCTCGTGTTCAATTCCAGTTTGCATCAATTAACCATGATAAACAAGTCAGGCAGGCAGTAAAATTGAATGTGAGTAAGATACTGTATGGGTCAAAGCGGTAGGCATGCAGGGCATAAGTAAAATTGGGTAGCAACCGGGCAAGGCAGGAGCTAAATCAATCAAGTATCAGAAAAAGATGCGTAGCATGGGCCCCTGCGGCTGCTTGCGGCACACAGGGCACTGCTCCTGGACCCCTGGCTGCTCGGCACATTGGCCGCAGAAAATGTGGCCGCATGATGCAGCCATGCACGGCGGTGCATCTAGGCACACCGGGCACTCGGGTGCTGCCGGCTCATTGTGCCTCCTGCGCTTGCTCTGAAAGAGCTGGCTCACAGCAGTGGCGGCCAGCTGCAGCAGGTGCGCACTGCCTGCCGCCTGGCTGCTGGTTCCTGCAGCGGCATCCGCAGCGTGCGCAGCGCTGCTGGGCCCCGCTCCATCACCCTCTGCTGCTGCGCAGTCCCCTGCTGCTGCTGCGCCGCCACCGTCGCCTCCGCCCGACACCAGCACTTGCAGCAGCTGGGCGCACTGTGCCGCATCAGGCCGCTCAAGAGCAAGCGCAACTGGTGGCTTGCCCTGCCCATTGAATGCATGCACGTCTGCTCCGGCGGCCACCAGCGCGGCCACAGCTGCCGCCGCCGCCTCCCTGCTCGCATTGCTCTGCACCGCCCAGTGGATGGGTTCATCGCCGCCTGCGTCTTCGCTGCGCTCATCACAGCCTGCCTCTGCCAGCGCTTGGATGGCGGCTGCGGCCGTGGCGGCATCGCAGCAGGTGGCGCACCAGTGCAGCGCGGTTGCACCAGTGCTGCACTTGGCCTGCACGTCTGCCTTGCCTGCCAGGAGCGCTGCAATGACGGCTGTCGCCACCGCCGGCTCGCAGCATTTAGCCACCCAGTGCAGCGGCGTGCCGCCGTGATCGCAGGCCGCATGCACGTTTGCGCGCGCCGCCAGCAGCGCCCACACCGCTGCCGCCGCACCCGCTGCGCTGCTGCTCTGCCCGCAAAGATGGAGCGGCGTGGCGCCGCCCATGTTGCACTTCGCAGAAGCGCTGCCGCGGGCATGCACAAGTGCCTCCACTGCCGCCTCTGCTGCCTCTGCTGTCTCCGAGTGAAGCGCCACGCAGTGCAGCGGCTGCAAACCCGTTGCATCCGCTGCACGGGGGTCGCAGCCCGCCGCCACCAGCGCGTGCACAGCGGCAAATGCCGCGGCGCCGCGGCGGTTGTAGCACACCCAGTGCAGCGCCTGCCTGCCCTGGCTGTCGATGGCTGTAACGCTGGCCCCTGCAGCCGCGAGGGCCGCAATGGCTGCCGCCGCAGCAGCAGCGCTTTCATTGCAGGCCGCCACATGCAGCGGTGTGGCCTCGTCTCCCGGGCTCCGGGCCTGGGCAGGGGTTGGGGCGATGGGATGGCAAGAAGGTTGGCGGTAATGGGATGGTAGCAGGGTTGATTGGGTAGGTGCCAACCACAAGAGGGCCCGTGCTGCTAACCCCTGCACAGAGGCGTGTCGAAGGCAGCGCAAACTGCGCTGTGCACCACCTTGACAGCGCTGTACATCCAGTAGAGGCAGCCACGCTGTGAACACACGAGGCAAGACTGCCAACACACGAGCAAGGAGCCGCAAGTCACGCCGATGCCGGGGCGTCCAGCCCCATTCTACCAGCGCTTTTCATCCAACCCTTCTATTTCACCTGCACGTCTGCACCCTCTGCCACCAGCACCGGGATCACAGCGGCCACCGCCTCTGCATCTTCGTTTTCAAAGGCCGCAATGTGCAAAGCCGATCTGCCGTGCTCATCCATGGCCGCCACCGAGGCCCCGGCTTGCAGGGCGGCGCGCACTTCCGCTAGGCAGCGGGTGCAGCCAGGGACGGTCACAGCCGCAAAAAGCGCCTCCTGTGGGTGAATTAAAACCAGGTTGCAGCTGGGGTTGGCAGCATGGGCATGCCACATCGGACAGAGGCGTGCCGCATTGCACGGCACAACTGAGCATCATTGGCAGCCAGTAGCAGGTGACGACAGGCGGCGGCAGCAGCTGCCCGGGCGGCGGCGGGCCCACCAGCTGCGGCGCTCGTCGCGCCGAGGGCCGCTGGTATTCACCTGAGGGCCGGTCTTTTCATCGCCATCGGGCTGGCCCGCGGCGGCAGCTGAGGGCTCCGCCTGGCGCGCGCCCCCTGCAGGCACGGCTCCAGGGGCGCCATTGCGTGCTTGTGTAGATGCGTGGGGCAGTGCAAGCACGCTGTCTAATGCCGGCTCCAAATCACGACGAAAATGGCCGTTGCTCAGCCCCACGCTGCACGACATGCGACGGGGGCCACTGGACGCGTGTGCACCAACTGATCAGCCGCTCGCTCCCTGTTGTGATCCAAGCTGCTGAGGCAAAACATGACCTGCCCTGCCCATGCCAAATGTAAGATTCACACGCCCTGTGAGGCGGGGTCATTCATCCTGCCCCGCTGCCAGCAGAGCGGAAAAGCACTCGAGGTAGGCAAGTCGGGCACAAACCAGGATGGGGCACTTGGGTGGTTTGGCAGAAAGAGCGTGGGAAGCAAGTAACGGGCCGACCAGGGTGCGCCAGCGAAGTAATGGCAAGGCGTAACAAGAGCGGAGTTGTTGGGAAGAGGGGCGGCCGCCGGCGGGCGGGCGAGCATGCGCATTGCAACTGATGTTGAGGTGCTCATTTGCGATGTCAGTTAATAGCAAGAAGGTGCTGTAATAGCAGGGAAGCGGCTGTCGCATAGTAGCGCAGGGCTGCAACAAGCAAACCAAGAAGCGGGCATTGAGCTGGCAGCATCAGCAGCAGGTGTGGGCACAGCGGCGGCAGAACTGATCTGGCTGGGATGTGTGGCAAGCCTCGCTCTGCCAAGACACGGCGTGCAGGCCGCGGCGCAGCGCTGCCGGCTACAGGAAGACCTTGAACACAGAGCGACGCCTTTTCCGGCACACGGGGCACTGCTTGCGCACCTGCAGGTGGGAAGGCAGGAGAGCACAGCACAGCACTAAGGTCAGTCGGTTATGCTGTCCTGCCTGCAACACCAGCGAGAGCTCGCACAGCGTTGCATGCAAGCGTGACATCAATTGCATGCCAGTTCCTTTGAGCGTATGTACCACAGATGCATGGGGATGCAGGATGCACCTCACAACAAGCCAACTCGTGCTGCCTGCCACTGAGTTAGGTGCCGCACCTGGTCCTTCTCAGCGCAGCCCTCGCACACCAGGTGGCCGCACGGGCCGGTCATGCAAGGGTGGGGCTCCAGGCACACAGGGCATTCTCGCGCCGCCGGCTGGGCAGGCTCCGCTGGCCGCTTGCCCTTTGCGAGCTGGCGGACAGCTGCGGCGGCCAGCTGCAGCACTTGCTGCACGCCGCTGCCACTGCTTGGGCCGGCGCCATCAGCTGCAGCCTAGCCCGCTGCGTTGCTGGGCCCAGCGCCGTCCGCTGCCGGCTCGCCGCCTGCGTCGCCGAGCAGTGCCCACAGCAATTCTGCGCACTCTGCTGCATCGTCCCGCTCCAGGACAAGCCCAATGGGCAGCACACCCTCCCTATTGGGCGCATTCGGGTCGGCACCGGCTGCGATGAGTGCTGCTGCTGCCGCTGCAGCCGCCTGGCTTTCCTCATTGCATTCAACAGCAAGATGCAGGGGCTGATCGCCATCCTCGTCTTTGCTGCACACATCACCTCCAACTGCCACCAGCGCTGGAATAGCTGCCGCTGCCACTGCCGCATTGCTGCCGTAAGCTATCATGTGCTGCAAGGGCGGGACAGCAGGGGCATGGCTGGTGGTCAGGAGGTATGCCAAAACACGTTGCACAACAGTCACCACTGGTAATCTGGCACAACAGTCACAACACTGTCCAAACAGGCTGGCAGGCCAGACCCTCCATGCCTGTGCTCAAGGGGGACATTTCCCCTGCTCACCAGCGGTGTGTTTCCACCGTCGTCTTTGGCATTCACGCTGGCGCCGGCAGCCACCAGCGCCTGCAGAATAGCAGGCACACCGTCAGCGCTGGAGCGGAAGGCGATGCAGTGGATGGACTCAACGCCATCCTCACATCTACCACACATGTCGCCGCCTGCTGCCACCAGGGCCGGAATCACCGCAGCCGCCACCGCCGCACTGCTGTGCTGTACCACCAAGTGCAGCGGTGAAAGACCATTCCCGTCCCGTGCGCTGGCATCGCCGCCAGCTGCATGCAGTGCTCCTATCACGGCTGTCGCTGCCCCCGCATTGTCTTGTGAGGCCACCCAGTGCAGCGGCTCTTGGCCATCGGCGTCTCCGCACATCGTTGCACCGGCTGCTACCAGCGCCTGCACTGCTGCTACCGCCGCCGCTGCGCTGGGGTTGACAGCTGCGCAGTGCAGCGCTGTGCCCTGATGCTCATCATCGCAAGGGGCGCCCACATCTGCGCCTTCTGCCACCAGGGCTGCAATGGCTGCTGCCACCGCCTCTGCATCTGGGTTCAGGTTGGCGGCACAATGGACCGCCTGCCAGCCTTCGCTGTCCTTGGCTGTCACTTGCGCACCCGCGTCCAGTGCTGCATAGATGCTGGCCAGGCACTTGTGGCGGCCGGCCAGCTGGACGGCCTTGAACAGCTGCTCCTGCAACACGCAGGAGGTCAGCGGATGCAAACGCAAGGTTGGCGGGGCGGCGGCAGCGGCAGCTGGCGGCGGCAGCAGCAGCAGCAGCATCACAACCGCCCGATCTTTGATTCAATTTGCAATAGGCGGCTTCAATGCACTTGCCTGCGGGTCGGCTGCCGGCGCAGGGGCCGCCCGGCGCGCGGGCCCAGCCGCGGAGGCCGCAGGCCGAGCCCCGCCGCTGCCGCTGGACAGGGAGGGCGCCATGGATCGCCATGGATCGTTGATCGGCTGCAAGCGCGCTGCTTGTGCGCAGGGCTCGAGGGGATGCAGCCCCAACCCCCAGATAAGGCTGTGCTGCATGTGCCGCCGGCACCGCTGCGCAGGCTGCACTGCGCTGCGAATCCTGGTGCCCCCACCTGTGCAGGGGCAGAGCAAACGATGGCATGCATTAAACACAGCATGTTGGAAAGGCTGCCTTTTACCCTGGTTGAAGGGCTGCAGGGTCGAGGTTGACGGGCTGCAGGGTCGAGGTTGATGGGCATGGGAGGCACTGGCCACTGGGCAGGTACTGGACCGCTGGGTTCTGATGGGGCGTGTGCGCTGCTGCTGATCGATCAGACGCTTGAATCTCCCCCAGCACTTGACCCTTTGTGCAACCGCGTTACAGCAGATGGTCAGTGTACATGCCTGTTGGGCCTTATCCAGCATCAAGAGGCACCGCCAACACAGCAGCGCAACAGTGCCAGCAGGCCATAGCGCAAGGCGGGCTAGCCTTTGTTCGCTCAGCTCCTGCCAGTTGCAAGTCTGTGACAAGGCACTGTGAGAAGGCGAACGACGACGCCTGCTGAGGGGCGCTAGCACATCAAAGCAGTCTGGAGAAGGGCGGAGGGGTTTGGGGGAGAGGTGCAGCCGCTGGCCAGCGAGCATGCGGTAATTGCACAGCAGCGGTGGCACAGCGAGGTTTTGCGTGCACAGCCTTCTGCGCAAGCTGCATGCCGCCGTGACCACAGCGGGCAGGCCGGCTGCACTGCATGCTCCTCGGCAGTGCCTGCTCGGCTACAGGAAGACCTTGTGAACTTCGCCGCGCTTGCGCTTCTTGCGGCACACCGGGCACTTCTTCAGCACCTGCAAAATGGAAAGCAAAATGGAAAGGGAAAGGCAGGACAGCCAGGTCAGCGGCATATGCTCGCTTGCAACTAGATTCGCCTCGCGCCATGGTGCTGCATATATGCGACCATGAGCCCCCTAGCACAAGCGCTGCCTGTCGCACACGTGCAGCCTTCCGCCCCGAGCCCATGAGTCATGTCCTGTTCGCACCTGGTCCTTCTTTGCGCAGTCTTCGCACACCAGGTGGCCGCATGGGCCGGTCATGCAAGCCCCCGGCTCCAGGCACACTGGGCACTCCCTAGCTGCCGGCTGGGCGGGCTCCGCTGGGCGCTTGCCCTTTGCGAGCTGGCGGAAGGCTGCCGCTGCCAGCTGCAGCACCTGCTGCACACCCCTGCCGCTGCCGCTGCCGCTGCTTGGGCCGGCGCCGGCGTCGGCGCCGGCTGCCTGGCCGGCTGCGTTGCTGGGCCCAGCACCATTGGCTGCTGCCTGGCCGGCTGCAGTGCCCAGCAGCGCCTTCAGCAGATCGGCGCACTCTGCTGCATCCTCCCGCTCAAGCGCAAGCTCAATGGGCAGCTTGCCTTCGCTGGTGGCTGCGGTCGGGTCGGCACCAGCTGCCAAGAGCGCTGCCACAGCCGCCGCGGCCGCTCTGCGGTCCTTGTTGTGCTCAATGGCAACATGGAGGGGCTCTCTGCCACACCTGCTTTTGCCGCGCACATCGCCGCCAGCTGCCACCAGGGCCGGGATGGCTGCTGCTGCCACTGTTGCGCTGCCGCGCCAGGCTATCAGGTGCTGCAAGGTCGGGAGGGCAGGGGGCATGTTTGGAGGGGTGCACGTGACACCTTGCGAGCTCATCAGGTGGCACAACAATAGCCAGCATGCTTAGAATCTGCGGTTGAGACCCTCTGTCGCCATGCTGACAACAGAAGTGCGGCCCTGCTCACCAGGGGTGTGTAGCCAAAGCTGGATGGCAAGTTCGGGTCAGCGCCGGCAGCCACCAGTGCTGGAATGGCTGCTTCCGCCACAGCCGCGCTCCCTTTTCGCACCGCCAACTCCAGCGGTGTGTAACCGCTCGCGTCCCTTGCATTGGCATTGCCGCCGGCTGTGCTGAGGGCCTGCACAACGGCTGGCACCGCCTCTGCATTGTCCTGGAATGCAACCCAGTGCAACGGCTCTTCACCACCTGCGTCTCTGTGCATCGCTGCACCGCCTGCTGCAAGCGCCTGCACTGCTGCTGCCGCCGCCGCTGCGATGGGGTTGACAGCTGCGCAGTGCAGCGCTGTGCCCTGCGCTCTGCCGCCATGGCGGGCGTTCACATTGCGCCCTCTGCAACAAGCGCCGCAATGGCTGCTGCCACCGCCTGTGCATCTGGGTTGAATCGGGCCGCCACGTGAAGCGCCGTCCAGCCGCCGTCCCTGGGTGTCACATCCGCACCGGCGTCCAGTGCTGCGTAGATGCCGGCCAGGCATTTGTAGCGGCCCGCAAGCTGTACGGCCATGAACAGGTCCTTCTGCAAGGAAAGCAAGGTGAAGGTGGGGTGTTGGTGTGATGCAAATGCAACGTTGGGAAGGGGCGGCGGCGGCGGCGCGGCAGCAACTCCCGAGAGTGACCCGACCACGCCTCAAGATCGAGCTTCAGACACGGCCGCGCCACTTCTTGCCTGTGCGTTGGCTTCCGGCGCAGGCCTCGCAACCCTTCCCGCCGTGGAGGCTGCAGGCCGAGCGCCACCGCTAGTGAGCGAGGGCGCCATAGAATCAACCTTCAAGTGGCTGCAAGCGCGCCCAGCGCTGCGGGGGAATGTCAACTCTTCTTTGCAGCTGACGCTGCGGCACGCTGGGGCGGCGAGCGGCGAGTTTGAACGGCCCCAGCGATGTAGGGGGTGATCCCAGTGCCGTACTCACAGATCTAACCAGCTCCGCTCAATGTATCGGGGCAGAAATCTACCGTTGCTACATCCGGGCAGGTGGGGTGCACTGTTATAGACGGAGGTGGGCATGCTATTGCCGCGCGTCCAGCTAGGTGCAGGGTGCGGTCACTCGGGGGCGGCGGAACAGTAGCCAATGCCTGCTTGATTGATCGGAAGCTCACTCCATCCTCTGCCCCTGGCTGTGCCACTTCGCCACCTGTCCACCATTTTTCTCCCTCCACAGCGCCAAGTACTGCTCACATTTGTGCACCTTTCTTTGAAAATTTACACGTCAGTCACGTCTGCAGTGAAAGCACGATCAGGAAGCCCCGTGTGCAGGCATCCGGTACCGAGCAGGCCGGCAGCTTCGAAAGGTAAGCCTCAGCCCACCCGCATGGCGCGCAGGCGCTGCCACTGGGCAAGCACTGCTCCCTCAAACGCCCGCCGGGTGGCCTCTGCTGCCGCCGGGTCCATGGGCTGCTCCCCTTCGCCGCCCTCAGACGCCCGCCGCTCCTCCTCATCGTCCCTCCGAAGGGTCACCGAGCGGAGGAAGGAGAAGGTGGAGGGGCGGAAGGAATCCTCGCCGCCCTGGCTGGCCGCCGGCACGCCGCCAGCCGTGCCTGCGGCAGCGCCGGAGGGAGCGGTTCCCTCGCCAGTGGCGGTGGGCACCACCCGCCCGCCTGTCAGCTGGTCCAGCAGCTCGATTTCATGGCCCTGCAAGGTCGGATTTGAAACAACAAAACGTTACGGAAAGAGGTGGAGGCTGGGTGGAGGCACCCAGATGGTCCAGCAGCTTGATTTCGTGGCCCTGCAAACCAAGAAACAAAAAGAATACACATGTGGGAGGTGGCGAAGCAAGCAGGGTGCGACATCCAATGTGATGCACTGCTGAAGGCATAGCAGCAGGTCTCGGCTGCACAAATGCAACCCAACGAGTAGAACCAGATTCAATAATATCCAGGCACCTGCACATGCGAGATGACCTCCGCGCTCTCCGACCGGAAATGGAACTGCAGGCGGGCAGGCTGCGCCACTGCTGCGCCACCGCTGGCGGCACTGCCCTGTGGTGCGGCAGCCTCCACGACGCCTGTCACCACACAGGCGATTCGCTGGCCGTCCCAAGAGGAGCCGTAGAATGCTGCGTGTGCTGAGCCGTGGATGGGTGCGGAGGCGCGCAGCACGCACAGCATGGCGGTACCGCCCATGGAGCTCAGCACGCGCGACAGGCCGCCCGCCCCCGCCTCAACCGCCGCCGCCGACAGCTGCGTGCGTGGGTAGGGAGGTGCATAGGCGGGTAGGTGGACAGATACATGTGAAATTGCACCGCAGCGGTCGGCACCATTAATGCCTTGCAGAGGGCGAGTTGCAGGCAGAGCGGCAGCAGCAGCAGCTGCCCCTTGCTGTTCTGCCTGAATGGCCACTCGTGCCCCATCCCAGCTGCCATCCTGACCCACCCACCTGCGCGCGGTGCGGCAGCGCCTGCCACAGCTGGTAGAATTCGGCGGGGCTGATGGCGTGGCTGGGCGGCGCCAGCAGCTGCGGGGGCAGGGGGAGGCGTGGAGCGTCGGGTCAGGGGGGCATGGTGGCGTTGGGGTCAATGTTGGGAGAATGTAGCCTGCGCTTCCGGTAGCACATCAGGTGCTGCAGGCGCAGAGTCCTCTACCCTCCCTGCCTGCCTGCCCACCAGCAGCCCGCACCGCCCACCTGGAGGGGAGCGATGTTGTAGGTCCGGTGGAAGCAAACTGCCAATCTCCCCTCGTAACCCCTGCCTCGGCCCCCCTCCCCTCCATCTCCCCTGTACCTCCCACCATCGCCCACCTGGAGGGGAGAGATGTTGTAGGGGCGGCACTGCATCGTCGCCTCCTCTCCGCCCGGCAGCTGCAGGGGAGCATAGGAATATAACAAGACATGTTCTAGCGCTGGCCACGATTGAGCGGAACTGCAGAGGTCCTTGCAGCTGTTGGCGAACTGCGCAGCGTGCCCTGGTACCTGCACAGCAGGCGGGACACAACCGAGACCCACCTTGATGGGCAGGCGCAGCGTGGGCTGCACCGCGGGCCAGCCAAAGCCAGACACCCGCAGCTCAGTCTCCCAGGAGGTTGAGCCCGCAGGTGGCAGCGGCTCCAGCTTGAAGGACAGCGGGCGGCGGTGGCCAGGGGCCACTGGGCCACCCAGCGTCAGCTCCACCTGTTGAGGGGGGGTGTTGAAAAGTGCAAGGGGTAGGGGTGAGTGCGATGGGCGGTGGAAACTGGCACACGCGCGCGAAGGTTGGGTGTGCCATACATGGTTGGGCGACGGCACCATGCAAACCACAGAGCAGCAAGCACGGCAGGCATGGCCGGCACAGCAAGCACAGCATAGCGCAGTGCAGCACAGCGCACCTCCACCCCCTTGATCACTTCCAGCGTGCGGTTGTGCACAGCGCAGCGCAGCGTGATGGCGCGCTTTGCGCTGTCCACGCTGTGGTGCAGCACCAGCGCCAGCGGGGCAGAAGGACCGGTCACCTCGGTGCCGTCTGCAGTGGGAGCAGCGGCGGACGGTGCTGGCCCGCCGTCGGGCACTCCTGCAGGCGCAATGGGGAGGGGCCAAGCGCGGCAGTTCAGTGTCTAATGGCGTCAAGGTTGCCTAAGTCAGGCCCAGCAGGCTGGCGGCTGTGACTGGTTGCTGCTCCCCAGGCTCCATGATCGAGAGCAGGCTCCCATCCCTCGGGATCACAACCCCACCTGCAAGCAGGCCGGTGAGCTGCAGCAGGGAGGGCAGCCCTCCCAGGTCGGCAGCAGGATCCTCTGCTGCCGCCGCCGCTGCTCCGGCGCCCACACTTGCGCCATCCGCCGCTGCCTCATCGTCTTGCCAAGCAGCCGCCTGTCATTGGGAGCAGACAACAGCAGACAAGGCGGAGTTGGTTGCAGAGGTTGGTACTTGCAGGGTGCATTAGGCATTGTGAAGGCAAGCATTGTGGCATGCAGCAACGCCCTGCTGTTCCTCGAGTTTGCTCGAACACAACTGTTCACCACGCTGCCCACTGTTCCTGGAATACACAACTGCTCCCACCTGCAGCTGCTCCAGAAAGTGCGAGTAGCGGGACGCTTCAGGCGTGCCAAACAGCGCCGCAGCAGCAGGCAGGGTGGAAGGGTAGGCCGCCGCAGCGGGCGCCGAGGCATCAGGGTGCAGGTCGACCACGATGAGGGCTGCGGGAACGGGGACAGAGAGAGGGAGCCAGGGGTGACAGGGAGCCAGGGGCGACAGTGTGCGCAAGGGCGGGATTCACTACCAAATGGTTGGAGAGTGTGGCGACTGCGGTGTGCTTGGCCCGGCTCCCACCCACAACTTCTGGCGTGCCCCCTGGAGCATGTCCAGCCAACCCCACAGAACCCACACTCCAAGAACGCCGCCTCCCCTTGCCCACCCTTCTTCTTGCCATCAGCCGCCGCAGCAGCCGGCGCCTCCTGCTCCGAGGTGCGGTTGCGAATAGAAATTGTGGTGCTCCTGGTGAACCCGGTGCTGCTGCTGCTGCGAGCCTCGCGTCCGCTGGTGGCCACCGGCAGGACTGCGGCCAGCAGGCGGCCGATGCGCTCCTTCAGGGCTGCAGAAACAGGGGAATGTGTGTTGTGCTCAGGCATTGCACAGCTTGTTCGCAGCAGTCAGTACAGCGATCCGAACATAACCCACCTGGCCCCAGGTCATCCACTCAAGACTTGTGCAGCAATAGCCAGCCAGGCAGGTTTGGGTACAGCCAGCCAGTGTACCCAAATAAACCCACCTGGCCCGGGCTCGTTCTCAAGCTCCAGCTTGCACAGCTTCTCCAGCAGGCTGCCCAGCGGCGCCAGCTGCCCCGCCAGCTGGCCACAGTTGTTATACACCACTGCAAGAAAGGACGTTTTATTAGATTAGGGGAGACGAGAGGGTGGCCCATGGTTGCTTAATAAGCAAGTGCCCTTGTGGGCGCGATGGGCAGCAGCGACAGCGCAATAATGGCATGCACAAATTGCTCACCAAGCGAAATCAGGCGCTCCAGGCACAGCATGGCCACTTCGGCCTGCTGCCCCGCCGCCGCCGCCAGGCTGGCTGCGTGGCGTGCCGCCTGCAGGGATAGTAATAAGGGGGATTGCAATGGCACGGCGGGAAGGGTGGGTAGGGCTGGTGTTTGGCAAGCATGTTCAAGATGCTGTGTCATTAGACGCGCTATTGCACGAGGTGCCACCCAACCGCTAACCAACCGCCTTGCACGCACCTGCTGGTCTGCGGCTGCGCCGCCGCGCACCGACAGCACCCCTTCTGCAACCGCCGGCAAGTAGGTTGCGGTGGGCACCTTGCGGGACTCCAGCAGCAGCCCACGGACTGCAGCAGGAGAGCGCAAAGGGGCCCAGTTAGTGGGTAGATAGTGGTGCCTGCCTGGCCTCGGCACTTGCACATCGACCGTGCCTGTGCAGCCGCTAGCTGCAAAAGGGCAAGTTGGCCGCATCGCAAGCATGCAGTGAGGTGGCTGGAACAGAAGGGCTGGCCGGCAAGGCAGCGAAACAAAATCGATTTAACAATCAAAGAAAGCACTCACTAGCATCCACGCATGAGTTCCAAGCAGAGTCAAGCACGCTCTTGAACTGCGGCGGGCATAAGGGATGGGCAAGCGGAGGCATTGCGGCATGGGCAGGGCAGGCAGGACGGGGTTCGTCAAACAAGGCAGCACTGGAAGCAAGGCACGCAACAGGCATCGCAGGCTGGCAACCCGCCATGCACGAGAGCGCAATATGACACATGGAAATGACAGCGCCTACCTGCAGGTGGTAGCAGCAGACCCAGACGGCGCGAGGCCGCACCACCGGGTGCAGCGCACGCCAGTTGCTGGCAATCTGCAGCAGCATGCCCTGCGGACAAACGAGGGCGACGAGGGCGGTGCAGCAGCATTGACTCGGGCACTAATATGCAAGCCTTGCGGCAGCAGCGTAGTTTCTGGCTGGTGTGGCTGCGTGGGAAGTGCCGCTGCGCATGGCATGCATTAGGCACCATGCCCATTTCCAGGTCGACACCCTTGGCATGCACCAAACCAACGTTCCAGATGTCCAACTCACCTGCAGGTCCATATCAATAGATCCCACCCGCCGCGCCACGCCCTGCGCCAGCGCAACCGCGCCCTGCCGCCCCTCTCCCTGCACTCAAGACGGGAGGCACGGGTGCACACACTCAGCGGCGGCCAGGGGCACAGAGTGTGACTTCAGAGCGCTGGGCAGGCAGGTCCAGCACGACCGTAATCTGCTGCCGATGCTGTTGCACCCAGTTGTGCCTTGCTGCCACAGCCCGGCAGTACAGTCACCTGTGGGCCGGCTGCCTCCTCTGCCGCCCGGCGGGCGGCCAGGCGAGCCTTCACTGCCTGCGCCACCTGCGGCAGGCCGGGAAAGAAGGATGGGAGGCAGTAATTGAAGGAATCAAGCTTGCAAGCCTTATGCATCAGCACTGGGGCGGAATGGGAGATGACAGGGCATCTCATTGCGCATCCACCATCCCACCAAAGCACGATCATGCACGCTCTCTCTCCACAGTTGGATGGCGCGCAGCAGCAGCTTGCAGCCTGGCTGATCCTACAGCTAGATTTGCATAGATGGATGATACACATATTTCCCACCTGGATAGTGCGCAGCAGCAGCTGCAGCCACAGGTCGGTCACGGCCGTGGTGCCGGTGGTGAGGGCGGCCGCAACGCGGTCCCAACCCAAGCACGCCTTGGTGCCCTGAAGGCAAGAAAGCACACAGGCGCGCTTGCTTCCTGGGCAACTTGAGTGGCGCTGTGGGAGCCTGGCAAATACGCTCAACCAAGCCACCAAAACAATTCACCCAACACCAACTCCAACCTGCAGCACGGTCTTGCCCCAGGCCAGCCACTCGACACCCAAGACAGCTTCAACCAGGCTACCCCAGGGCGCAAATAAAAACGTGATTCTTGAAGGAAGCTTACCTGCAGCGCGGTCTTGGCCGAGGCCAGCCACTCGGCTCGCTCCACCAGCGCCTGAAGCTCCCCTGCTTCTGCCACCACGCTGGACGCTCCAGCAGCTGCCCCTCCGGCCCCAGGCGCCGCCGCGCCAGCGGCGCCCCAAGGGTGGCTCAGCAGCACGTAGAGGAGGGAGCCGACCAGCTCCTCTCTGAAGGCGGGGAAGACCGCCGGCGCTGAGCTGGCTGCCGCCGCCGCTGACATGGCAGCCACGTCGCCGCTGCCCTGCACTCCCGCCACTGCCTCCTTGATACGGGGCTCCAGCAGCAGCTGCTGCAGCTGGGGCGCCGGGGGAGTGGGGCCAGCGGCGCCGGCGCGTGCTGTGCGCGCTGCGCCTGCTTTGTCACCCGCCGCTGTGCTCCAGTCGTAGCGCAGCACGGCAGACCAGAGGCGGGCCAGACCACGGGTGCGATCCGCTGCCGAGGGGATTGCGGCCACCAGCGGCAGCAGGCGCTGGAACAGCAGCGGCTGCTGCACCGCAGGCATGACCGGCAGGTTGGCCAGCAGTAGGCCCAGCACCTGTGAAGAGCAGGGTGGCAGGAATGTGTTTCATTATTGCTCTTGGGCCGGAGATGCAAAAGAGCTGGCAGGAGGGCGCCACATGGGATGGCTGCACCGACAGGACTGCATGCCTGAAACGCAGCAACATGGCTGCAGCGGAGCGTCTGACCTAAGCTGTGCTCAGCAGCCAGCGCAGGGCACGCACAAGTGTCACCTGCGCCAGCCCTCTAACGCACCTGCGGCTGCGCTGCAGACAGCTGACCCTCCGCGTTGGTTGCGGCGCTGATGATGGCTGCTGCCGCCTTTGGCAGCACCGACAGCACCGCCGCCGACGCGCCGTCCATCTGCGGGTGTGCGAGTGCATATGGGTCTGAGGGTAAGGACAGCAGTGATGTTGTGGCAAACCCATTACTGTACATCGCCGCCGTGTCAGCTGCAAACACAAGCCACATGCAGGTTCCATCCACCGCAAGCGAGCACTGCTGCACATAACGGACACAAACCGGGCATCCAGTTGTCACAACGACAGCAGCCCCGCACGTTTGCTAGGTCCAGCAGCGCCTGCGCCGCCGCCAGCAGGACCGCGGGGTTGGGGCTGTGCAGCAGCTCCACCAGAAGCACGCTGCACTCCTCGTGCGCGTGGCAGCGCCCCACTGCACAAAGAGGCTTTGGGAGAAGAGGCAACAGATCAGAAAGAAGACCAAACGCAGACAAATCTACCAGCAGTACACTGCACTCCTCGTGCGCGTGGCAGCGCCCTACTGCAGGTGAGGCACGCAGCAGTCAGCGGTGGTCAGCAGACAACGGGCGGACAAGCAGACAAATGCGTGCGATGGAGCCGCAGCAGCAGTGTATCCCGCCCTGGCCAACAGCTTTCAAAGCTAGCCATGCTGCCCGGCAGCATGTCACTGCATCAAGCAATGGAGCCCAAGCACAACGTTGCAGGCAGCTCTAGCCAAACCTCTCCAAGCAAAGCAACACGCACCGCTGGCTACATCGCCGGGCAGGGCATCCAGCCGGCGCTCCTCGGGCAGCGGGGCCAGGCCCTGCAGGTAGGCAACCAGCAGCGGCGGCACGGCCACCTGCAGCACCGTGCCCAGCGCCCTGCAGGTTGGGGGCGAGGTGGCAGACAGGGCGTCGAGAGGTATGGCGGGATGCACCTGCTGCACTGCTGCAGCTGGCTGGCCGGTGTGAAAATTGTGGCGCTGAGCCTGCCACAATGCAAGTCAGCTGGCAATAGCCACCAACGAACTCCTTCTGCTGAAACAGGTGAGACTCTGAGGCACTCTTCCCCGCCTCGCCCACCTGAAGCGTGCCAGGGCGGTGCCCAGCAGGCCGCCCAGCCGCTTGTGCACCGTATCAGTCAGGTCGGACAGCACTGTGGCTGAGGCGTCCGACAGCGGAGCGGCGCCCGCCTGCTGCCCCTGCTGCGAGTCCTCCGCCTGCAGCAGCTGCGCCAGCGCGGCACATGCATTGGCACACACAACGTCCGTCTCGTCTGTAATGGAGAGAGGTGAGGGAGGAGGGCAGGGGGAAAATGAGTGCTTGATTTACACATGTGTTACCCGCTCAACCAGCAAGGGCAGATCCAGGAGCTGCAGCCCTAGAGGCATGCATGTCGCTCGCTAGACAGCCCGCCAGCACACATTGCAGCACGACCAGACAACGCCAGCCGCCCTACCAGCCCAGCCACACCTGTCAGTGCGTCGGTCACTCCCTCCCACAAGTCAATGAGGGCAGACAGGGTGGCCGGCTGCTCCACAGCCACGGCCAGCATACGATCGCGTGCAGTCAGCTCCGCAGCTGCCTCCACGGCTGCAGCGCGCACAGCGTCGTCGCGGCTGCGCAGCGACAGCACCTGCAGGAGAGAGGGCAGTGAGGGCGCATGTGCGGTTACCACGCAGGCGCAACAGCGGTCCTGTGCAGATTGCCACCTCGGCAAGAAACCACGTGCCCAACAGGACCATGCACCTGCCCTGTGCAGCTCACAAGCTGTTCCAGCGCGTTGCCTTCAGCCAGCAGCACTGCCGCCCTTTCTTTCACAAGTACAACCCGCTTCAGATGCATTTCTCCCTGCAACACTCACCAGCCGCTCCAGCGCCTTGCCTTCCGCCAGCAGCGCCGCCAGGCGGTGCCCCGGCAGGCCCGGCAGCGCCCGCAGCGCCTTGACACGCACCTGTGCGGCCAAGCAGGGTGGCGTGACGTGAGGCAAGCAGCAGCGGCTTGGCGCAAGGCGCAGTAGCAGGCATTTGGTCGACAAACTGCAAGCGGTAACACAACTGCCAGGAGCCCCAGCAGGATCAGGTTGACAGCACCGAAACTTGCTTTGGTGTGCAGGTGCTTGCAGCAATGTATTTCAAACTGCCTGCCCAGACACAATCTGCCCAAAACTCAGCATAACGCACTTCATGTGGCGAGCCGTGCACCAGGTCAGCTTGCACCACGGTCGCCAGGCGAGCCATGTCTACACAAAGGGTTGCCGAGCACCACAGTCGGCAGAGGCGGCACTCCGGCAGCATCTAGCACCATCAGCATCCAGAGCTGTCAAGCCCAGCGCAATCAACTTCAAGTAATCAAGCCAACCACAGTCGCCACAGCAAGATGCACCTCATGCCCTAACCTATTAGCAAACCAAACCGAATGCCGCCATCCCTCTGCAACACCACCCCACCGGCAGCATCCCACCTGTGTCGCTCAGCTGCGCAGTCAGTGCCAGGTCATAGGCAATGCGCTTGGGCTCCACTGCTGTGGCTGGGTTGCCCAGCAGCTGCAGCGCCGCAGACACATAGGGCGAGACATCCCGCCCCGCAGCCTGCACAAGGGATGTGTAACGGCTGTGCATTGGCTGTGCAGCTGTTGTGCGAGTACCGAGCTGCGCTGGCATGTCAGGCACGGGCAGCAGTGGCAGGCTGCAGCAGGCACAATGACAACCCTAGCTGCGACAGCACACTAACCGTCATGGCAGCGCTGCCGCTGCAGCACCGCTGCCGTCCATCTGCTGCTGCCCACGCATAACGCAGCAGCAGGACAGCACCAGCACCAGCACCAGCACCAGCACCAGCAGCGCAGCACAGCAGCAGCACATCGACAAGCCAGCACCCACCAGCATGGCGAATGTGTTCATGAGCGCGCCCGTCTGCTTGGTGGCGTCCCCAGACAGCAGGTCTGCCCGGAGGTCCGCCATGGCGCCAGCTGGGTGCTGCCCCTCTACTGTAGTGTCTCAGACTGCTTGTAGCGTCACCACGCTGCTGCAGCAGCTGCTAAACTGCGAGCGATCCACCCAGCTGCTTGCTGCCGCCCGCCACGTCACTTGGTGCGGGCAAGCGCGGCGCGGAAGGCGCGGGCCCAGCAGGCGCGCAGCTGCTGGAACTCGCGTTCGCACACGCCCTTCTCGACCTGTGACACGATGCAGGCAACACAGCATGCATTAGTGGCAGCTGCGCACAGCACCAGCACAGCTGAGCAGCGGAGCAAGTGCCGCCGCCGCCGCCAACCGCCCGGGCGGCAGAGTCCCGCGCACGTCGGGCAGCGTTGCCTTGAGGCACAGCCCGTACTGCTGGACCTGCAGGAGGCAGGAAAGGAGGGTGCCTGTCTCCGCCGAGCCTCGCGGGGAGGGGCGAAGAGAGAAGCAGGGCTGACCGGCGCGGCTCACCTCGGCGCTGCAGGCCCTGAGACCCTCGCTGAACGCTGCTGTGATCCGGTCTGCCGGCTTGCCCCGTGGGGCCATACGCGCGAGGCAGGTGGTGCGGGACCCACTGCTGCAGGCGCCTGGGGACCTGCCTGGGCGCCTCACAGGTCGCAGCGATCGCGGGGAGTGCGCTGATCAAGCGATCGGGCTCCGATCAAGCGACCATGGCCAGCGCCACGGCGGCAGCGCCACCGCTCGTTGCTGAGGCGGCTCAGCTGTTGCTTGCTGCGGCGTCTGTGCGCAGACGCTGAGTAATTCACTGCCGGACTGGGTGGGCTGATGTGGCCATTTAAGGGCAGTGTGAGCTGCAGCCGGCGGCAGTCGGCGCATGAGGCAAGCGGCAACCTCAACCGATGGCAAGCCAAAGCAGCCAGCTCTCCAGCTTCCTTCGCACTCAGTGTGCATCACATTGCATGCAACCACTCTGCATCATCAGTGTATCATGTACCCAACCCCTAAAATCCTCTCGTGTCAAATGGATAGAGCGCCGCTCGCCGCAGGCACTGCTTCAAATCCTTCAGCTGCCGCTCGCATGTGCTGCAAGGCAGGAATGCAATGTGGGCAATGCACGCTGATTTAGAAGCTGAGTCCATATGGGGTGTCATGCAGTGTACCTGAGCTTAGCGGGGGGCCACTACGCAGCGTGTGGCCTGAGCACACAAGGCAGGCATCAACAGCAGGCGCAGGCGCCAGACAACCGCAGCAATGGCTAGCTGTGCCGCCCACTCAGAGGCAGGCTACATGGCCGCAGCTGCACTGCTACCCATGCAGCATGCAGCTACAAACGGTGGCTCTACTCATAGCTGCTGCTTGGGCCAGCATTGAGCACAGCGCATCTTTGTGGCTCTGCTCACCTTGCCGCCTCCGCTCCGCCGCCTGCTGCTTGCAAGCAGGCCGCATAAGCCGCCTCTGCCTCTGGGCATGCTACTGCTGCATGACACCGCGCTGCCTGCAGGTGCACAGGGTGAATGCACAGGCACAAGATCGAAAGAAAGGTGGAGCACATGCCGCTTGCGCCGTGCCTTGCCGCCGACCGCTCGCCGCCGGCAGCCAACCCCTTGCGCTTCAACACTCTTGCCTGATCGTTCAAGTGCCGACACGCCCGCGGGTTGCCTGGGTTGGCCTCCTTGCACTGCGCAAGCGCTGCCAGCGGCTGCCCGCACTCCCTGCGGCACGGGCGGGGTCAGATCGCGGCGTTTGCCGCTGCCACGATCTGTGCATGTCCTGATGTTTTGTGCAAAACGCCAAGCCGCGCCTCTCCGTCTCGCCTGTGACACCGCTCTCGGAGCTCCAGCAGGTGGCTGCTGTTCAGGGGGCTTCCCGGCTTCAGATGGCCGTGCATGGCGTTCAGGAGGAGATTGAACTGGGACAGCTGCCGTGTGGCGATGTATGTGACCAGCGGTGCGCTGCGAGCGCTGCCCGCGGCTGTCACGGCATGCCAGGCTGCGTCGATGAGCTTTCCATGGTGGTTGACAAGGCAGAACCCCAGTGCTTACTGTCTCTGTAAGCAGAAACAGACTGCACGCAGCAGCATGCAAGAAAGCTGCATAACATAGCACCACCACTGCCCTGTGCAGCCGGCAAGTTGCACCAAACTTTGACAGACAACCTCTGTTGCCCCACCTCGTCTCAACGTGTCTGAAGGAATGGTTGTTGAATTTTCTTCTCGTTACACACGCCGCGGGGCAAGCGCGGGTGGTAGGGGGGTGGCAGTACAAAGTGAACAGGCGCTCTAGAGTGCGGGGGCGCCCGCCGCGTCGGGCGGGGCCGGGAATCAAAGCTGGAGGGAACTAGCGGGAGTGGTGTAGAGCAGAGGAATGCTGCTGCAGCTGCTGCGGGCTGGGGCGCGGGGGCCCCGCCGGTGGACAAACCCCACCAGGGTGCGAGAGGGAGTCAAAACGTTGCGCTGGCGCGTGGGGCGCCGGCTGGCAAGGGGGCTGCTGCGGGGTGCCGCGGCGGCCGTCCGGGTGGTACCGGCCAGCCGCCTGGCTGGCGGGTGCTTACGCCAGCTTGGCGATCACGGCGTCCAGCTTGGCCTTGGTGTCAGCCAGGGCAGCGGCGGCCTTGTCCTGCGGGGTTGAGGGGGAGGGAGGCAGGGCAAGGCGGGATGGGCGGCGGCTGGGGCGACGCATGTGCAGACCGCTGATGCGTTGGTGCCACCAGGCAGGCGGGCAGCAAGCTTGCTGCACAAGCTGCTCTGCCCCGTGCGCCCAATAGCCAGCCACTTGTGCCCAGCGTCGCACCCATGCATTACAACAGGCAAGCAGACTCACCCCGTTCTTCTTGCGCAGCTGGAGGTCCAGCGCCTCCACGGCGGCCAGGAACTCGTTCTTGGCGGCCTGCGCCTCCTTCTTGGCGGCCTTGGGCAGGGTGTCGGCCACCGCGTTCAGGTCGAAGCGCAGGGTGCCCACCTGCAGGTGAGGATGGGTGAGCATCAGCGGCGGGTGAAGTGGTGCGCTTGGGCGTGGTGGGGATGGGAGGTGCAAGAGCGCACAGCTCCCCAGCTTCCCAACCTTTAGCGTGCCGCACCAGCCTTCCAAGCAGCGTGCGTGCAGCTGCACCCTGCAGCACCCACCTGGCGGCGCAGCTCGTTGCGGCCCTCAGTCCAGTATGCCTTGGCGATGTAGGCGTCCAGGTCGGCGTCGATGCGCTTCTCAGCCTCCTTGATGCGGGCCTTGGCCACGTCCAGGTTCTCGCGGGCCTGGAGGACGAGAAATGAGAAGGGAGATGGGTTGGTTAGAGGCAAACGTTGTGCGCTCCTCAGCCTTTCAGGACATACGAGGATGGCACGTTGTGAAGCTAGGCTTTGGCAGGTGGGGAGAGAGCTGGCTGAAAACAAACAGGCCGCACCTGGGCCAGGCCGTCGCGCACGCCCTGGGGCAGATCCAGGTCGCGGGCCTCATAGATGATGTCGAAACTGCACAGAAACGTACGGAACAATGGGAAGCTCAATCAGTGATGGTGTGTACAATGGCAGGTCCAGGTCGCAGACCTCGGGCAGGGTGCAGCAGCGAGGTGCTAACGAGTTTTAATGCGGGGCGGGGCCAGCGGGGTGGCGGCAGCACAACAGAGCAAGCGGGTCACGGCATGCCAGGAGGGCAGGCTAGGGCAGGTTCAAGGCTAGGCCGTGCTCACCCAGCCTGGCGGGCCTTGCGGTCGTCGAACAGGTCCAGAGCCTGACAGGGGGCACAGGGAGGCACATTTGCAGGAGATTCACGGTGAGTATACACCTGGCAGCCTGTCGAGAGCACCCAAAAATGCACGCAAATACGAGCATCAAGGCATGCCGGCCCGGCATGTGGCGAGGCCTCGACCACGTGCGCCAGCTGCCTCCCTGTGCCCCCTGTCAGGCTCTGGACCTGTTCGACCTCCCTGCTCACCTGAGCGGAGGAGGCGGTCAGGGCGGCAACGCCGGCCACCAGGCCGCCCAGCACGGCGCGGCGGCTCTCCGCAGACGCGCGCACCACCACCGCGGCGCTGCACAGCAAAGCAAGGGGGCAGGAGCAGGGCGGGCGGGGCATTGGCATGCAGGGCTCAGGCATGGCCGGGACGTGGGTGGGTGCTTGCAAGCACCTGCCGAAGCTGCGGCAGTCAAATGGCTGATCGAAGCGTGGCCGCCATGGGCTGCTTGCAGGGCTGATGCCCAGCTGTCGCTGCCATGGTGATGTGCCGCTTGCGGGCCCGAACAGCCCCACCCGCCGCATCCAGGCGGGAATCGGCTGCCCCGCTCCACCCAAGGGGCCGCATCTTGTGCTCACCGAGCGGCGCGGGGGGTGGTGGCAGCTGCAAGGCAGGAGGAGGCAGCAACCAGTGAGTCAGGCCACTTGGCTCGAGCAGCGGGCCGCCTCGCCGGCGACGCAGCAGCGCGGGCGGCGGCGGCAGCTGGCTGGCGGGCTCCCAATGGCGTTTGTGGCGCTGCCAATCGGCTGGAGACTCACCAGAGCGCACGGCAGAGCCGGCGAAAGCCCTGCACAGAACCAGAACGAGCGGAGCGAAGAGGGTAAGGCGCGGCCCGGCCGGCTGACGCAGCGCTGGGGACCCGCTGCACGATCTCTGCACCGCAGCAGCGGCTATGGGCACTGTCCGATGGGCCTGGGGCCGCGCAAGCTCTGCAAGTGCAGCCCAGCCCGAGCTCTTCGCCGGCTCACTTCTGTGCGACGGTCTGCATGGTGCTCTCTGTGGTCTGCGGAGGATGCCGGGGCTGTGCTGGGGCGTGGGACGACGCTGCCATCGGTAGCCGCTAAAGCCGAGATTGGGCGTGCTATGCTATGCCCTGACCCAGGATGGCGAGCGCCCAGGCGGCTTGCAGCGCTTTGGAACAGCTCCAAGGAAGCTCAGGGCATCTGAGCGGGCGCCGCCGAGCCCCCGCCGCATCCACCCTGCCCTCCCGCCCGCCTCCGCAAGGCGCCAGCAAGGCACCTGCCGTCCCTTCTTTCACTTCTGCAGCCTTGCCTCCCAGCTCTCTAGCCATATGCGTGTGTGCGTGTTACACGGGTGCGTGTACTTCTGTGCGCCCTCAACTGGGCGGGCCTCTCTGTCAACGCTAGGGGCGGCGCGCGCGCAGCGGCCGCCGCCGCGGGCCGGTGACCCTCCGCCGCCCGCGGCAGGCGGCGCCGCCGCGCCGCGCTCGCCTCCTCTGGGGAGCTACTCAGGCCCGGGCGCTCACTGGGTGGTGCCCAGCCAGCTGCTGAACACCTCGTAGTCCTCGCCCACGTAGTCTGCGGCACAAGGAGGGGGGGAAGCATGGGGAGGAGAGGGGTGAGTGAGCTGAGCTTCGAGGGGATTGGGAGGCAGGTGATCCACCCTTCTCCTTGCTATCCAACCACAGCCATGCACCACGCCCACTGAGACGAGAGGCAAGACGCCTAACAAGGCGCACCCGAGTCGGTGATCATGGTGCTGTAGAAGGCCTTGGACACCTTCTTCACCGCGGGGCGCGCGGCGGCCTTGGCCTTGCGGGCCGCCTCCACCTTGGCCGACTTGGCGCCTGTTGAGACGAGAGCGGGAATCAGGAGTGGAGTGAGGCAGGAAGACCAGGGGAAGCAACTATTGAGCAAGGCATGCATAGCTGGACCGGTTGGATGGTCGCCCTGGACACACAGCAGCGCCACCAGGAGCGGGGCGGGCCGAGTGCGAGGGAGAGAGGCTGCAATGCGGCAACCGCAGCTGGGCGAGTAGCAGCTGCTCTGCGCAACTCTGCGCTTCCGGCAAGGAAGAAGCAAGCGCGTGCTCACCCTTCTGCGCGGCCAGCAGCTCGGCGCGGCGCGCCACCTTGGCGTAGGGGTTGAGCTTGAGCAGCGCGCCCAGGTTGCGCAGCGGGTTCTTCTTCAGCGCGGCGCGGGCGGTGCCGGTCTTCTGCTCGCAGGGAAGGAACAGATGGGAGAGACAGGAGTGAGCGCATGGGCCAGGGGAAGCAGGTAGGGTTTGTTCCATGCGGTAACGAGCTGTTTGGGGGGCTGAGGACCCTCAACCAGCTGAGGTAGAAGCTGCTGAGCCGGCACGCACGAACTACTGACTGAACCCCTCGAGCCAAGCATAACCACGCCACGCACCTGCGGCTTGACCACCGACTGGATCTCATCGGAGTTGACGAGGCGGGCTGGGGGCCAGCACCCACAAACCACCCAGCCAGCACCCAACAGCTGCTGAAATCAAGCTCCGCACCTGCGGCTTGACCACCGACTGGATCTCATCGGAGTTGATGAGGCGCGCCAGGTCGCCGTTGGCCATGATGTGGCGCGGCAGGAGTAGAAGGGGCGGGGGGGTACAGTTGGGTCAGGGGTGGGGAGGGGCCAGGGCAGCGTGGCAGCTCGATACAGCCGTTTTAAGGCCAAACGCCTTTGAAGCAAGCCAAGCCAAACCCAGCCAGAACAGCCTGTACCACAAGCTGAAAGCCTCACCGAAGATCTTGTCCAGCTTCTCCACAGCCGACTTGGTCCAGATGCAGAAGCGGCCCAGGTGGCCGCCGGGCGCCAGCTGCGGCACAGGAGGACCAAGCAAGCCAAAAGAGGCTGGGGCCAACAGGGCAGGGGCCAGCACGCAAGACTGGCCATTGCAGTTCCAGCACTGCAGCCAGCAGACCAGCTGCCCCGCACGCCACCGCCGTCAGCAGCCAAGGCAGGTGCACATGCAGCCGCCCCCGCACCTGCAGCAGGTTCAGGCGCTCCACGGAGGCAACCTCCACGCCGGGCAGGTTGCGGAAGGCCTTGCTGCGGCAGGGAAGCGGTTGAAACCAGGCAGGCCAGGTTGGAGCGCGGCAGGGGCAGCCACACAGTCCTTTCAAGGTGCTGGCAGCAGCACGCAGCTTCGGCAGTCAACCGTGCCTTGCGACATGTGCATGCAAACTGCAGTGCATCGTGCAGCTACAGGCATCCAGCACTGCCTCACAGTGCATCTAAAAGGGTTCGCTCCGCACGCACCTGATGCCGGCGTCGTTGCCGTAGACCACCAGGGGGCCCTTGCGCTGCACGTACCGCCGGTTGCGCATCTTACCCTTGCCGCGGCGCAGGTTCTTGGAGGCCTGCAGGGCAGGGAGGCCAAGCACACACATATATTGAGTACACTGGCCCGCTCGACACTGGCAGTCTCGTTTGACACGGAGGAGACTGTCCAGCTCCGCTTCGGTACACCCAGCCCCCAGCTTTGCTGCATGTGTCTCAAAAGTTCAAAGCAAACTTCCCGCGGAATGCATGGAAATATATGGCCCAGCACGCACCTTGGCCTTCTCCACGTCGGCGTAGGCGCCCACCTTCTTCAGCAGCTCCACCGCCTGCTTGGTCTTGGTGATGCTCTCTACGGGGCAAGAAGACAAACACGGCGGCGCAAGATGAGCAAACTGCGGCAGGCACGGCAGCTCGGGCAGGCGCGGCAGCAGGCAAGTCCCTCCCAGGAAAACTGAGCAGCCACAGCAGCTGTGGGCTGCCTGCTGCCGGCAGCCTGCTGGATTGACGCCATGCCGGCTGTCGCCCGCTAGCCCGGTCGTCATGCTGCTGCGCTGTGTCAGTGGCTCACAGCCTGGGCTCAATCGCTGCTCATCGTCGCATGGCCCAGCCCTCCGATCCAGCTCCTGGCTGCCAGCTCCACTTTGCATGCTGGCTCCTGCCTGCTGCTGCCGCCTGAGGTCCGCACTCGGCGCTGCTGCTCCGCGCCAGCTCACTAGTCCGGCCAATCCCCACATGCTCACTGCTGCACAAGCTGCAACTTGCACGGCCGCTCTTGGAAGCCGGAACCATGACAGCACCAAAACGCATGCAGCACGCATCTTGCACAACAACAATCGAGGCTAGCAGACAGCCCAGCTCACCAGCAGCGTCGGACACGACCAGGGGCACCTCGGGCACCGCCTCGATCTTGTGGCCGCGGGCCATGACCAGCGCGGGCAGGGCGCTGGCGGCAATGGCAGACACCACCGCGTAGCTGCAGATGGGAGACCGGGGTGGGAGGCGGAGGCGCGCAGCATGTGAGCTAGTACCAAGGAAGCGAGGCAACATGGCAGCGCCAGCGCTGCAGCTGGACGCAGGCAGGGCAGGGCATGAGCAGGCAAGCAGGAAGGCGCACTTTGGCGGCTGCCTGGAAGCCCCGTACTGGCGCCCCCCAACCACCAGCCGCCCCAGCATCTCCATCCAGCGCACCGCTTCTGGTTCACGTTGATCTTGCGGTGCCAGCGGCGCCAGACCTTGGTGGGCGCGTACATGTGGCCGCCACGGCACATGTTGCCAAAGGCACCCTGGCCTGCAGCGGGGAAGGCAAGCGGCGGGCGGCGGTCAGCACAGGCCACAGCGACGGCTCTAGCGGCAATGTCGAGTCGTGCTGCGCTGCATGTACCACGGATGTTGAGGCTGTAGCCGGGGCTGCTTGTGAGCCGAGAGCTCCGCTGGCGCTGCCACGGCCTGCACACTCCCGAGCAGCCCAGTGGCGGCTGACCAACAGCGACCGAGCTTGCAACCGCTGCTGCCGCCGCCCCGAGCTCCAGCATGCTGCATGGCTGGCACGCCCGCACGTGGCTGCTTCCAAGCTCGATGCTGAGCATCACCATTCTCCACGCCCCGCTGCGGCCGCTTTCTGCCCTCGCCGGCCCCGGCATGCATGCCAAACGAGCTCAAGCACGAACAACCCAGCAACAGGCCTCCCAGCCATCATGCAACTCAGCGGCAGGCACAGCAATGAGAACACAAAGCAGGCCAAGCAAGGGAGAGCAGCACGCACCGGCGCGGTGGGTGCCGCCGCCGGGCACGCGGGGGATACGCGACACGGCGCGGCCGGTGCCCCACGACTCAGCGGCCGTCTGGTGGCCGGCCTTGGCGCTCACGGCGTACGCCTGGCGCGCGTTCTTGGCCATGTGGGTGTGCACCGTCTGCACAATGTCCGAGCGGATGGGCGCCACGAACACGGCGGGCAGGGCCACCTGCGGGCAGGGCGAGGAGAGGAGCGGCGCGGCGGCGTTTGGCATCGGCTGCCTGCCCAACATGCAAACAAGTTGCAGCCCCAGCTGCTGCTGCCATCGAACCCCTGAGCGCCAGCTGCAGGCTGGACCGGCGAGCCCTGTACCAATCGAAAGCTGCCTGCCGCTGTGCTGCCGCCCGCACGCGGGCGCCCCGCCGGCGACTCCTGGCCCGCTGCAGCCGCCTGCTGGGCGGCTGCCGGCTGCTGAAGCACCTCCGCCAGCTGCTGGCCGGGGCTGCAGGCCGCCAGCACCCAGCCTGCACACACCGCCGAGCGCTGCCAGGGGCGCCCAGCGCCTGCCAGCCGGGGCTGATGCGCTGTCCTCCGCCTGCCGGGCCGCCTGGGCCTGCCGCCGGGCAGCATGCGGCTCCCAGGGCGGCAGCATGGCTCCCCGGCATCGCCGGGGCGGCGCCCCCGGCCCCCGAGCGGCCTCCAATTGAAAGCTGCCCCCGGCCCATGTCCGCTGGGATAGCTCCCGCCCGCACCTGCTCGGCGGCGGCGCCCTCAGCGCCAATGACGCTGACGAGGGGCCGCGCAGCTGCCATGGTGACGACTGGGGCTCGAATTGCGCCCGCAGAGAGGAGGAGGGAGGCGCGAACCCCCTCTTTCACAGAGGCCAGCCTAGCACAGCATGTTCATGCACCTCAGTCCCAGGCGGCTGCTGTGGGGCCCCAACGGCCCGTCTCACCGCTTCTCTCCCACTTCCAGCACCACCGCACCCAATTGAGCGCCCTGCGCCGCCGACCGTCTGCCGCCACCTGCCGCCGCCTGCCGCCCCGCTCCTCCCTCGTTGTTTGGTGCACTCAGCCACTGCCGGCCGGGCTTGGACGGGGCCTGAAGGCTCAGGAACTTTAAAGGCCACAGCCCCATCCCGGCCTCCCGCCTGGCTCCTCCGCCGCCGGCGCCGGGACCTGGCTCCTCCGCCGCCGGCGCCGGGGCCCCAACTGTTCCATCCGACAAATGCCGCTCACCGCCACGGAGCTGGCGCACTGCCGGCGCGCCTTCCTCGTCTTCGACCGCAACAGTAGGTTGAAGGGGCTTGGACGAAAAACGCTGCCATCATTATGCTGAGCAAGGCGCCACTGCCGCCGCCGCCGCCGCCGGCTCGTTTGAACTCGAGCATTCACCGCCCCGCCATCATTCGCCACCGCCTGCCCACCCCGCAGGCGACGGCGTGATTGACGCAGACGAGCTGCGTGCCGCGCTGGTCACACTGGGGCATCCCGCACCCAGCGACGCGGCGCTGCAGGTGCGTGCACAGGGCATGGCCCAGCGCATCGCTGCATTGTCTAGTGGGCAACAAGTCCCATGTTGGTGTTGCCTGGTCCGTGCCCAGCTGTGACTTCTTCTTCCCAGCCCCCTCTGCTGCAGCGCATGCTGGAGACCATGGACAAGGACCACAGCGGGGCTGTTGAGTTTGAAGAATTCCTGCAGGTGCGCCTGCAATCTCTTGCCTCAACGTGTGGACTTCCTCTCGAGAACTCGCCTTCAGCAACCGCCAGCGGGGCGTCCCCCTTGACCGCCTGCCGACTCCTCTTTACAAGCCAGGCCCTCACAGGCCCCCAGCCCACCCAATCAGCCCCTCAACCCCCCACTGCTGCTGCATTTCTCGCCTCCCAATCCGCAGGTGATCGAGGCGCAGAAGGCGCAGCAGGTGGCGCGCAGCGGCGAGGCCGACACAGTGGCTGCATTTGTGGCACTGGGCGGCCAGGTGCGCCAGGTGTTGGCGACATCAGTAGGGGCACATGCGCTGCTGGTAGTGCTGGGCTGGCCGTTGCTAAGTCGTCTGTTGGTCCAGGGAGGCATCACGGTAATGGCGTCACAGGCGATAGCGCGGCGGGTACCGTTGCCAATCCACTGCTGCCCACCGGCCACCCCTCTTGCCTCCCGCCGCTCCCTCCGCTCAATCATTCGCAGCCCGACAAGGGCGGGCAGGTGTCGGTGGAGCGCCTGGCGCGCAACCTGGCGGCCTTTGACCTGCGGATTGACCTGGACCGCCTGCTGGTGAGGGGCGGGCCCTGACCAGCACCCACCTGGGCAAAGTGGAGAAGGGAGGTCACGTTGCTCCGTTGTGCTTGCAAATGTACCATTGCCAGGCCTGGCTGGCACCTGCCTTGCACGTGCTGTACCACCCCCCTTCTGCTGTCACGGCAAACGCCCACTCCCGCCTCCACCCCTACCTTCTACACCAACAGGGTGAGATGGACGTGGATGCCAACGGCTCGGTGTCTTATGCCGAGTTCAAGGCGCTGCTGGCGGGCGCGGCGCAGTGAGGGAAGAGAGCTGGCACTGGCCCAAAGTTTAGAGGCAGGCAGATAGGTCGAAGGCAGCTGCAGTCCAGGGCGGTGGCATGGGACAGTTCCAACCTCGGCAGTTGCTTCCAGCAGGCGCCACGCATGCAGATGAACAGCAGTGTGTCAAAGTTTGCCACCGCGGCGGCTGGGACGGCAGCAGGGCGTAGTCTTTCTTGGCACTGCTGCTCCACCGCTTGGTAAACCCCTCCCGGCCACACGCCAGGCTTGCAAAACATGATATGCATGCCTGCGCCTGTGTCAATGCGAAAGGGCTGCCAAAGAGCGGCTTGATGCTCTGCTGCAAGGCACGGGCGGTGCGGCCGCCCGCTGCTGCAAGTGGGCTGCTACCCCTGCAGGCTTGCGGGTCGATATGGATGCACGCTGGACGCCCTTCTGACCCGGAATGCGCCCCAGAACATGCTCCAGGGAGCCGAGTCCCAAGCCAGCTCATGGCCGTCGTTCGTGCAACCCCATGCTCCTCGTGGTCTCTGCGGCATTCAGTCCAAACAGCCTCAGAGACCAGTTCAGAGCAGGAGCCGCCGCTGGCAGCTGCCCAAGCGCGTGTTCGCTGCCACCGTCCTTCCCACGGCCGACTCCCCCTGCTGCGCACTCGCAGCGGCGTGTTAAAAGGGGTGTGCGGCTCCAATTGAAGCCGGCGCGCCGTCGCCGCCCCGCGGAGCCGACCTCGGCAAACACGCTCGTTCAGCGGCGCAGCGGCTCGGCGCCAAGGTGAGAGGAGCTGCTGGAGCGGAGGCAGCTGGATCAGAGCACCGTGAGAGCCGCGGTTGCCTGCCCCCGGCGCGGTGCCGCCGCTGGCAGCCCAGATGAGGCGCTTGCCTCCCCCACCGCCGCAGGGTCTGATGGCGCCTCGACGCGCCCTTCTGCTGGCGCTGGCAGCAGCTCTGGCGGTGTGCGCAGCAGGTGAGCAGCCACACCCGGCGCCCTGCAGCGTATGGCAGGGCTAGCAGCCTGTGGCTGGCGCGGCACGTGGAGGTTGGTGCACTTTCTCGCCGCTGCTACAAATCCTATTTCTGTCGCCCTCCCTGCCTGTTGCAGCGGAGCTGCCAGCCAGCTTTGCGAACCAGGGGCCTCCCAGGTTCCTGTCAGGGCTGCAGGTGAGGCGTTCAAACCCAGTTCTGTGCTGCATTGCTGGTGCTTGCTGGTCAGGCCGTGGGGCGGAAGGGGGGGCGGTGCGCCGCTGCCGGTGCTGCATGGGGGCAGCAGCAGCAGTCGCTGGCAGACGCCAGCAGTTTTTGCAAGTTGGACATGCCACAGCAGGTGTGCACAGCTGCTTCCGGCAGTTACCTGCCAGCCGCCTACCATCTCCCAGTCCGATTGCGCCTCCTCGTGAGCCCACCCCACCCCCCACCCACCCCTGTTGTTCCTCCACAGACTGTGTTCAACGAGAGCTCCACTGAGGTGGAAGCAGTGGGCTTTGTGCTGAACGGCACCTTCTCGTTCACCTACCTAGATGCCAGCCACTCAGGCCTGGCCACCCATACCGGCAGGTGCGGTTGTGGGGTATTCTCCTTGCAGGCAGCTGCTTTGTTTGCGTTCTTAGTCGCTTGTGGTGGCTGGCCCATGCAGGCGATTTGCGAGCGGCCACCCATGCCGGCCAGTGCTGCCCTGTGGTACTTGTTTGCAAGTCCCGTGCCTGTTGCTCTTGATGCGAGGCCCGCCCATGCCTGCCTTCCCCTGCTTGATTCCCCTGTTTCCAGGTATCTCAGCTGGGAGTGCCAGGGGGACAACGGCACCTATCTGGCGCTGGTGGAGCTGACCATTGCCTACTCGGATGGCACCGGTGAGCCACGGCTGCTGCGCATGCTGCCTGCTGGGCAAATGATCATTCTGCAGCCTGCAGTCCATCTGCTGATCTCACCACGGCATGTTTGTAACCGCTGCTTGCTTCCCGCCCACCGCAGAGGAGGGGCCAATGCACGTGTGCGAGTTCGGCATCTATTCGGCGGTCGACAGCTACCTGCGCTGGTGCGCCTGCGCTGCTTACTTCCTTGCTCCCACAGCATTTGCCCTGGCTTGTCATGTGTGTTCATCCAGTTGTCGCGGCTGGCTGCAGCTGCTGCTCCGCTCATTGCCACTGCTGCTCTGCACACCGCCCAAATTCTTGCCTGGCACCCATCCACGCCGCCCTCCTGCAACATGCCTGCCCCCTGCAGGGCGCGCTCGCCAGACGAGTGCCCCGACCAGGACTGGCCGCTCTGGATGAACACGCTGTACAGGTGCGCCTCATCTGCTCATTAGGACGTCCCTGGTTTATCAGGTCTCTATACTGGTTTGCCTGGTGGTTCAAACAAGCTTGGCTGCTCACGGCTTCGCCCGACTTGCGCGCCGGGCAGGTTGACCCTCTGCCTGATTTCTATTTGAGTCCAATTCGCACGCCCATCCTGCTCCTGCGTCCTTCACGCCCCGCCCTCGGCTGCCACTTCACCCCACCCCACCCTTCCCCACTCTTTTCAAATTGCTGTAAGGCACCATTGTTTTCAATCACAAAAGCAGCAGCAAGTAATACTAGCGTTCCTTGTGCCCTCTGGTGCAGGGAGGACCAGGAGGCTGAGGCAGTTTGCGGCGAGCCCGATGTCCCGCCCCAAGGCGACGATCTGAGCATGGGCGGCGGCGACGGCTACACAGGCGACACGCTGGACACCGGGGCTGCCTCCCCCAGCCCAGCGCCGCAGCGGCTGCGCCAGAAGATGCGGCGGCGAGCGGCGTAGCAGGGCCGTGGCGCAGGCCACAACCGCACCCCCTTGCTTCAAGCGGTCAATCGCCGCTGCCCTGCTCACTCGTTCCCTCGCTCGCCCGCCCATTCCATGCTTTACGGGCGCATTTGCCTGCCTGCTGGTGGTGCCCCAAGCCTGCACGTGCATCGCTGATCTGTCCCTGCTATCTGTCCATGCCTGTTCTTCCGAGCTCCTCCCTCCCGATTCGCTCCCATCCCTCCCTCCCAAGACTGCCCAGAGCCGTATTTGCACACTCGCCCAAGCCAGGATACCTATTCCTCTTCTTCCCCATTTACTCATTTCCTTCTTCTTCGGCACTCGTTCGTTGCCATGGCCCCCTTGCTCAATGGGGGCGGCCTTCTGCACAACATGTGAGAAGCATGCTCAGAGCCCGGCGCCTGTGCTGGGCACGGGAGGGTTTGCTTGGCACGCGCCTCCGAACATAGCAGGCGGCCAGGAATCGGGTTCAACAACACAGCTATGGACCCTTGGGCCTGATTGCGGGCCTTTTGAGAAAGGTGCTGGGACGCCCCGGATGGTCGCATGTGGCGCAGCAGGCGGCAGCGGTGGCCAGCCATCCTCCCATGACGTGCGGACGTGCGCCGCCCGAGGCAGTGGGTCTGAAGTCAGCCGACCCTCATCAGCTGTCCAGCGCTGCTGTGGGGCGCGCCAGTCGCTGCAGGTGAGCAGGGGGGTGAGCGGGTTCGCGGCGGGCACCCGCGGGCCTCCGCTGGGTCGAACTGGTGAGTGGGTAGCAATGTGCACGCATCTAGAAGCTCCCAAAGCTGGCCGCCCTCACAAGCGCGACGCTTCCCGCCCCCACCCCGTCCAGCCGCGTGTTCGGAGGCCGAACAGCCGGCCTCCTGGACTCCCAAGAGTCCCTGAACTCAAGAGCCGCCTGCGGCGTCGCTCGTTGGCAAGCGCGATTAGTACAGCAGGCGCCGCCGGCTGCTCCACCGCCGCCGCCGCTGCAGCCCCTCTCCACTCTCTGGCTCTGGCCAGAGATGGCGCACCGGAGACTGCTGCGGGCAGCGCTGCTGGCGCTGCTGGCGGGGGCGGCCTTCCTGGCGCCGCTGTGCGCAGCCAGGCACCTGCCGCGAGCCGCCGGCCAGCACCCACGTGAGCAATCAACTGAGCTTGCGACTGCTGCCTGGTCCCTTGCTTGCCTGCTGCGGGCGGGTGCTCATGTGCAGATGCGACGAAGTGGTGGTACTGCGCAGCACTCTTGGGTTTGAGCAGCCGGGATGCGTCACCACCCTGGTGTTACGCTTCCCTCTGCACCGCCCTGCTTGATCGCCTTGCTTGCGCTCGCGGGCAACATTGCAGCTTCCAAACGAAGCCCATGCCAGACTCGCTCGAGAACGAGGGCGCCCCCGACTTTGTGAATGTGGGGCTGGTCTACCTGCACAGCACGGGCAGCGGGCACGGCGGTCCCGGCGGCGCCACAGGCTACATCCTCAAGTGAGGCACTGGATCCTGGTCTGGTCTCTTGTTCGAATTAGATTCAACTTGCAGCTACTGAAATGCTAGTGCATGGGGACATCCTTGTAGAGGCCGGGCAGAGGGCGGTGTGGTGTCTCTGGCTATGGACGGCCAGAAGGGTTTGTATGCACATCCACATGCGCCCACCCGCCTCTCCCCCATGCTATCACCCCTCTGCAGCGGCACATACACCCTGACGTACGTGGTTGGGGAGGGCACCCGCACAGAGGTTGGCCGCTTCCTCAGCTGGGAGTGCGCACCGCAGGCGCCTGTAAATGGTGGGCTGGGTACCGAGTGACACTTTGTCTGGGTAGAGCGTTGGCTTGGATGCATTGAATGTTGAGCCGCTGGGCGCGCCGGGGCCAACTTGCCGCAGGGGTGACAGTCTGCGTTGGTGAAAGGTGCAAGGCTTGCACGGCAGTCGCGAGCTACCCAGGCCCGCATGCATGCGCTGATGGGCAAGCAGTGCATGTAACAAGTTGGCTGCCCTGGTCTGTGCAGGCACCTACAAGGCGCTTGTGGAGGTGACCACTGTTGAGCCAGACGGCACAGGTACGCCCCGCTATGCCTGCTGTGCCTGCTGCGCACCTGCTGCGGCAGTACCACCATGCAACAGCGCAGCAGTGCAATGTGTTGCCCTGCCCCAGGCTGCCGCTTTTCAGTCCTCTGGGGCCGACTGAGGATCCACAGTTCTTCACTTGGTTGCCCGATGTTTTCCTCCTCTCCTCTGAAGAGACGGCTCCGCGCATCCTGTGCCAGACGGGCATGATTGATCACCAGGCAGATGACGGGCCCTGGCTCGACTGGTGCGCACCCGCTGTGCCTGCTGTGGCCGCGCCATGCTGTGGCCTGCAATCTCTGAGCCTCCTCGCTGCTCCCCATGCCATACCGCCGCAGAGCCTTGTGTTGCACCCATCCCATCTCCGCCGTGCTGCTGCCCGCCCCACCGCCTGCTGCAGGGCGCAGTCAGAAGATGAGTGCCCTCACTACACAAACCTCTCGCTGGAGCTGCTGTCGCACGCTCGCCTGGCGCGGCTGCACAACCCATGCGGCGATCCCACCCCTGAGGAAGGGCCCTATGATTCGCCAGAGCCGGAAAGCCCTGCTCAAGGGGACTCGCCGCCCGATGATGTCAGCAGTCCGCTGCAGGGCCCCGGGCAGCAGCCCCCAGGGGCGCCCCCCATGCCCACCAATGACCGCAGGATAAAGCCGTTCACTCCAGGGCGGCAGTAGCCGGCTCGCTTCTGACTGGTAACAGCGGGCAGTGCTCGCTGTGCACTTGCAAGTGTTGCATGTCGGCGTGTCGTGCTGCAACGCGCTGTGCGCCTGCATGCCATGCCTGCTGCTGTGCTGAGTAGCATTCATTCTTGCGTCCTCTGGCGTGCACATTGGCACACATTTGTCCCCGCCCACCCTTGGTGCCTGCCAGCCATTGCACGGCCCACCCGTGCATCCCTGCATGATTGCCTTTTTTCGTTGCTGTTGAACCTGCCTTGTTGTGACCTGCCTCCCCTTGTTGAGCGCGCCTGCCCCGAATCCCCTTGCGAGCCACCTCAGCTCAAATGCACTTTCATCCCTCGGTACCCACTGCCTCTGCGCCTGCCGCGGCAGCGGCAAACCAAACCCACCCTTTGTTCACCATCCCTTTTTCCACTTATCCCAAACGCCCTCGCAAACATCATCTCACCCAGGAATTTGGTATTTGCCACAAGAGAGCCCCTCATGCCACATGAACCCCCCTGCTGAGAAGCCCCTGCTGCAAAACAGGGAACGTGTGCAGCTTACCGCACTGTAACGCTCTCACAACGCAACTCAGGCTGGCAGTGCCAAGCTCGCGGTCAGCAGTAACTGGGCGGATGCTGGATCCACAATGGTAATCAGGAGGGCTGGCTAGTCCTGCAGGCAGCAGCGGCCGGGTGCGACAGGGCAGGCAGCGGCGGCGGGCGTGGGGGTGGCACAGCACTAGCAGCGTTCTCCACCCACCAGCAGCTTATGGGATGCCCGGCAATACGTGGGTGACTGGTCCCGGGAAGGGGTTGAAGGGGATAGCTGCACGGGGGAGGGCTGCTCAGAGGGCAGCGGCCACATCCGGTGTGGTGTCTGCAGACCTCCGGGGGCCCAGCCGCTCATGAGCGCATGGCATATGCACGCATGCTTCTGCTGTCATGCTGCTGCATGACTCTGGTTGGCGCTTGACGCTCTAGCTGCCCATGTTACTGGTGTCTCTGTGCCAGGGCAGAGTGCCGGAGGGGCTGCAGCTCCATGCATGTGATCGGCCGGCGCTCAGGCACGTGCACATGTGGTCGGCAGCGCCGCCAACCATTTGCACGCAATGCGCTCTGCCGCGCTCTGCATGTATCGATAAGATGTACATCCAAGGACAGTCTCTCCAACGCTAGCCAGCTCGTCAACTTGCTAGCCTGCCGTGCGGCACCAGCCAAATCAGGGTCAACAGCGCTGATCAGCGGCACGCTGCGCAAGTCCCAGCATGAGTCCCAAGTCCCACCTTTTTATGCGCCGACCGCTGGAGGTTCATCTCCATTACACCCACCCAGTTTATCTAGGTCAAGCCAGAGGCTTGGGCTTGCGCTGTTCGCGAAGGAGAGAGACATGACTGCACGACGCATCGTCGCCCTGTTCGCGGTCGCCGTTCTGGCGTTTGCCGTGGGCAGCAGCGCATTCAGGCTAGCATGGAGGGGCGGTTTGGCGAGCGAGCGCCTGCTGGCGGCTGGGCACTCATGCAATGCGCAGTGCGCTCGCTAAGAGCGGCACACCCTGGCAGCCATTGGCTCCCGATTAGACTCGGTCTAGCACCCTGGGGCACGCGTGTTCGGCGTTCACCAGGGCGCTGCGCCTAGCCAGCACAATGTGCCTTGCCCTGCCCTGCACTTTTTCACTCTTGCCCTCCCCGCCTCCCGTCTTTGTATGCAGGCTGCCTGGCCGGGCCCTGCGGTGAGCTTAGGCGTCACAGGGCGTGTTTCATGCATTTTTCTGCTGCAGCTGCCACAGGGGCCCCAGCTTGTAAGAGTTGACCGCCGCCAAATGGCAGTCGCGCCTCTTGAGACGCCACCGCCGTCGCCCATGTTTGTTGCAGCGGCGCCGCTGCTGACGCTCCCGCCCCCTCGAGCCTGGACGACCTGACCGAAGCCCAGATTGACTTCATGCTGGAGAACAACATGACGCTGGACGATGCGCAGCCCATGCAGGCTGCTGCTCCCATGCAGACCAAGGCAAGCAAGGCTGGCTTGTTCGGCTCGTGCGCGGCCATTGATGTCCTTGCACGGGCCGTTTCCGCATGTGCAGCAGTGGCTGGTGGGCCTGCAATGTGACATGCAGGGGCAGCTGCAGGCCACGCTGGGCAATACCACGCCTACAGTTGTAGCCCAACTGCAGCCCTTCCAAGCTCTCCAACCCTGCCTGATATTATTGCGCAGGGCCTTGTCGAAGGCATCTTGGATTTTGGCAGCGCTGTGTGGAATGGCATCCTATGCTCTCGCGGGAGTCTGGTGGGTCTGGCTTGCAATTCACCGGCGGCTTGCGGCTGCAGCTGGTTGCTCTAGCATGGCATGCCATTCACATTGTTGCCTTGAGAGGGCCCTGCTTTTCCCCAGACTTTGCACTGACCTTTCCTGCCCTTTTCTTTTCTGATTCCAGGGCAACTGTGACGACGCCGCCAGCAGCTTGGTGGAATCCGCTTCCAACACTGCCAAGGAGCTTCTGACGTACGACCAGTATGAAGACGCCTTTTGGGCGGCCAGCAGCTCGTGCCGCTCAGACTACTCTTCGTTGCCCGATGACAACCGCTCCACGGCGAGCAGCACGAGCGGCTGCAAGGCGCAGTGTGAGGACAAGTGGTGGTGCACCAACTTCACCTACTATCCGTCCACTGAAAAGTGCTACCTCTTCAGCGGATTGTTCAGCGACTCGACAGCTAACCATAAGTGCGACTCGAGCAAAGGCGGTATCGCTGGTTCGTGGTCCTGATCCGCATGCCCTGCCCTGACCCCTGTGCTCCTGACCCCGGAATCCTGTCTGCTTGGCTTGACACGCGCTTTGCGGCGTAGCCGCTGTGCCCAATGCAGCACCACCGTTTTTGCCTTCCGTCCACTGCATGGTCTCTTTGCCTCCCCTCCCCACCTTGCCTCCCATCCTTACCACCCCCCTCCCATCCCTGATCCTGATCCCTTTACCATCCCGAATTGGCCTGGTTTGATGCCATCTTTGTTCTCTTTCATTGATTGCACTTGATCTGCCCCGCCCTCAAGCCCTTGGCCGCTCGTGCTGGCTGGGTAGATGATTTGCAATCCAGGGGATGTGTGCAGCTCACAGCACTGTAACGCTCTCACAGGGTAACCGAGCGCAGCAACAGTGCCAAGCAGGCAGCGCGGCACAGGTGGACAGATTCCGGCTCAACAACTTGCAGGCTCGGCAGTGCTTCCACTGGCTGCCACTGGCGGGCAGCCAGCCTAGCTCTCCATTGGCTCCGCCCCATCGCCGCCGCCCTCTGCCGCCGCTGCAGGCGCCTCTCCTTCTTCCGCCTGCTGCTGTTGCTCTGCTGGCTGATCCCCCTCCTCTGAGCCTTGAGCGGCCAGCTCGCTGCCTGTAGCAGCTGCTGCTGCGATGAAAACATCCGGCAACTGGAAGGGTGTTAACTTAGTGTAGTGGGCCATTGGCCCAACCACAACGTGGTGCCACCAAAATCACACAATGGCCATGCACCCAACAGCTGACCAATGGTGCATTGGATCAATGCATGGCGACGTTGCCATTGATCCAACATCGTGTGGCTTTGGTTCAACAGCTGAGCAGAAACGTGCTTTGATTGTTTTTCCAGGGTGTTGTGAGAGTGCTGAAGAGCACTGTTGGGGGCCGAGTGGCCGGCTGAAGTCCCTTCCGCCAAGGCTGGGCCAAGCGCGGCGTGATTAGGCCGCAAATAGATGATGAGATGAGGGCCCCTGCAGCCAGCAGGGAGGAAAGATCAAAAGCTGGGCACTTGCAAACCAAGTGGTTGGCACCTTGCGATGGCTGTACCGTTTGCCACCCAAGCTTTGCCACAGCCTGCCATCAGTGCCCACACCAAGTGGGGTCCAACGGGGTGCGCTCCTGAGGCAGCCCGGTCAGGCTGTGCAGCTGACTGGCCAAAGCAGCCAGCCCCCAGTGCCTGCAAGCATTGGTGGCGGCAGGCGGTGGAGGGCGGCGGCAGACGGCTAGAAGGCAGGCAAGCGGGCTGGCGATCGGCGTATGCTGATGCCCCCAACAGCTGATGTAGGGCCTGGGCAGCACAGGCGGGCGGCAAACGGACCTGCAGACCGTTGGCCGCTCGGGCAGCTGCGCCGCGAAGCCGCCGATCAGGGCGGCGCGTGCCGCAACATCACTTGCAACCCATCTCAAGTCGTTTGAGGGCCGGCGCGGGCGAAGCAGGCTGCCTGCAGCTCCGCCCGACCGGGCCGCGCCCTTGATCACGGGCCATCAGCCGGCTGTCAAGGCTGAATACGTTTGAGACTGAAGAGTAGTGCTAGAGCGAGTGAGGGAGTGAGCTAGAGGAGGGCCTTGCACACTTCAAGCGACCGACAGCCAGCGCAGCCCGGCACAGCATGCCGCTGCATGCGCATGCTACGGTATTGTACCACCCAGCTGTTCTGAGGGTTGGGGAATGATCACCCGTTCAATGTGGTAGATAAATCAAGGAGGTATACTGAGCCTGTTCCACTAGTGCAGCCGGTGCAGCAGCAGCGGCGGCGGCGGCGGCGGCAGCGGCGGCGCACCAGCGTTCTCCACCCATCAGCAGCTTATGATGATGCCGGGTAATAAGTGAGTAGCATGTCCTGGGAGGGGGAGTATAAGGATAGCTGCACGCGGGAGGCCCGGGGCTGCTCAGAGGGGAGTGGCCACAACCCATCATGGTGTGGTGTCTGAAGGCCTCCGGGCGCCCAGCCACTCAAGGGCGCATATGCATGCATGCTTCTGCATGACGCTGGCCAGCAGTCGACACACGAGTCCATCACACTCCCGCTCCTGCCCCTGTTACTGGTGCCTCTGTGCCTGGGCAGAGTGCCGAAGGGGCTGTCATGCCTGTGATCGGCAAGCACTCGAGGCACATGTGGCCGGCAGCGCCCTGCGAGTCTTCGACGCGCGTGCGCTCTGCCGCGCTCTGCACCTGTGTAAAGCTGCAACATAAACGTATCTGCACTCAGGCGGAGTTAGCCAGCTCGTCAATGCTGGGGATCCGCCCTGCGGGCACCTGCCAAATCAGGGGGGTCACCAGCGCTGATCAGCGGCACGCTGCGCAAGTCCCAGCATGCTCCCAAGTCCCACCCATATGCGCCGACCGCTGGAGGTTCATCTCCATTACACCCACCCAGTTTATCTAGGTCAAGCCAGAGGCTTGGGCTTGCGCTGTTCGCGAAGGAGAGAGACATGACTGCACGACGCATCGTCGCCCTGTTCGCGGTCGCCGTTCTGGCGTTTGCCGTGGGCAGCAGCGCATTCAGGCTAGCATGGAGGGGCGGTTTGGCGAGCGAGCGCCTGCTGGCGGCTGGGCACTCATGCAATGCGCAGTGCGCTCGCTAAGAGCGGCACACCCTGGCAGCCATTGGCTCCCGATTAGACTCGGTCTAGCACCCTGGGGCACGCGTGTTCGGCGTTCACCAGGGCGCTGCGCCTAGCCAGCACAATGTGCCTTGCCCTGCCCTGCACTTTTTCACTCTTGCCCTCCCCGCCTCCCGTCTTTGTATGCAGGCTGCCTGGCCGGGCCCTGCGGTGAGCTTAGGCGTCACAGGGCGTGTTTCATGCATTTTTCTGCTGCAGCTGCCACAGGGGCCCCAGCTTGTAAGAGTTGACCGCCGCCAAATGGCAGTCGCGCCTCTTGAGACGCCACCGCCGTCGCCCATGTTTGTTGCAGCGGCGCCGCTGCTGACGCTCCCGCCCCCTCGAGCCTGGACGACCTGACCGACGCCCAGATTGACTTCATGCTGGAGAACAACATGACGCTGGACGATGCGCAGCTCGCGCAGGCTGCTGCGCCGATGCAGACCAAGGCAAGGCTGGCTTGTTAGGCTCGCGCGCATGCACTTTGCTTGCGCACGGCCACGCCCAATGGTGTTGCATGTGTTGCACATGCATGCAGTGGCAGGCGGGCCTGCAAAGGGCAGCTATACTCGGTCGACTGCACGTCAAGCAGTGCGGCATGCTGGGCGATATCCAATCGACCAATTGCAAGCCTTAAACGGCGTTCTCAACTGACACAACCCTTCCTGTGTACAGGGCCTTTTGGACGCTATCAAAGATTTTGGCAGCGCTTTGTGGAATGGAGCCAAATGCGTTACCGGGGATCTGGTGGGTCTGCCTTGCGGCCGGTTGTTCCCGAATGCAGCAACTCACACTAGAGCTGTACTGTCGATAGACGTCGCCCTGAGCCGGACCTGTTTCATCCACGGCTTGTACCCCTGACCTTTCCTGTCCTTTCTTTCCTGAACCCAGAGCTCCTGTGGCGACGCCGCCGGCAGTGTGGTGGAGGCCGCTTCCAATGGTGCCTCTGCACTTTTGAACTACTACGAGGATCTGGACACCTACTGGAGTGACAGCAACTGCAACTTCGACTACTCTTCGCTGCCCGATGCCAACCGCTTCAACAAGAGCAGCAAGGAAGGTTGCAAGGCAGAGTGCGAGGACAACTGGTGGTGCACCAACTTCACCTACTACCCGTCCTCAGGCTCCTGCTACCTCTTCAACAGGCATGACAGTAGCACGGCCGCCGAAACTCAGTGCTCCTCTAGCGAAGGCGCTATCTCTGGCTATTGGTCCTCATCCTGATGCCCTGCCCGTGATCCCTGTGCTCCTGACCCAGAATCCCGACTTTGCTTGGCTTGGCACGCGCTGGGTGGCCTAGCCGCTGTGGCCAACGCAGCACCCCCGTTTTCGCGTTCCGTCCACTGCATGGTCCCCTCCCCGTCCCGCCCCACCTGCCTCCCATCCCTACCCCCATCCCTGACCGCGATCCCTATACCATCCCGAACTGGCATATTAAAGCCATCTCTTTGCCGTTTATTGATTGAACCCAATCTGCCCCGCCCTTGGCTGCTTGGATGCCGCAGTGCAGATTGCTTCAAAACCAGTCTCCCCCTCTCGTGACTCCTGATGCATTGTTTGCAAGTCCATCCCCACTGCAACTGGGAACGTGTGCGGCTTACAGCACTGTAACGCTCTCACAGGGTAACAGAGCGCAGCAGCAGTGCCAAACAGGCAGCACAGCAACGATGAAGCGATTCTGAGTCACCAACTTGCAGGCTCGGCAGTTGCTGGCCGGCCAGCCTAGCTTTCCATTGGCTCCGCCCCATCGCCGCCGCCGCCCTCTGCCGTCGCAGCAGGCGCCTCTCCTTCCTCTGCCTCCTCCCGCTGCTGCTGCTGCTCCGGCTGCTGCTGCTCTGCTGGCTGCTCCCCCTCCTCTGCTTCGTCCAGCAAGCCGCCCGCCGCATCTGCCACCTCCTCTGCCGCCGCTTCTCCTTCCTCTGGCAACTCTCCCTCTTCTGCTGCCGCATCCTCCTCTCCCTCTGAAGCGGCCTCTGCTGCGTCTCCCGCCGCCCCACCGTCACTAGCAGCAGGCCCGCCCTCCGCCGCAGCTGCTGCCTCATCGCCCGCCCCGCCTGCTGCCTCCTCCCCGCCCGCACGAGTGCCAGCCGTGGTTTCAGCTGGCCCGCCTGCACTGGCCGGGGCACCCGCCGTGGCGCCGCTGCCAGGCCCTGCTGCTGCTGCCGCTTGGGCTGAAGGAGCCGCCGGGGGTGGGGCGGGCGGCGGGGGGCACTCTGAGGGATACATGGCGCGAGCTGCTACCTCCAGATCGCCGCCCTTCTGTACAGCCTGCAGTTTCAGGATGGTTGAGAGGTAAATGTCGGGGTGATTGCAGAGCCACTGCCCTGCTTATCATCCACGAAACCACACAACGTCCTGCACGAGTTTGTAGTCGAACACGCTTGCAGCTCTGAGGCAGCCCGCATACAATCTTCAGACATCACCGACGCATCCAGTCACGCATGCCATGCTACGCTCACCGCCGAAACGGCTTGGAGGTTGGAGCGCGTCACCGCCCATTGAACCCAACGCCCCATGCTTACTTAACACTAAGCGAAACACTTCAAACATCAAGCGCTCACCGCTGAGAAGGCTTGCAGGTTGGAGCGCGCCACCGCCCGCAGCGCCTTCCAGCTGTAGAGCTTGGAGCGGGACTGCAGAGGAGGGAGAAAAAAGTGGAAAGGGAGCACCATCAAACCTGCAGCAACAGAAGCGCCCATTGCACGGCGCCGGCCCAGCAGCCAGCAGGGAAATGGGCGCATTGCTTTGATGGGTATGCCGTCACCCTCCCCTGCTGCCACCTCATGCGTCTTTTCAACCAGCATTTCTCCATCGCTCCATCAAGAGCAACTGATAGAGCACCACACCCACCGCTTTGATCAGCATGCCATCGTCCTCCCCTGCCGCCGCTTCCTGCATCTCCTCAATGACTGGGTCCATCAGCTGGCGCACGGTCTTGAACCCGCCCCGGTCAGCCGCGCTGAGGGCTGCAGTGAAGGCAAGGGAGAGGGGCCACGAAAGTGAGCAAGCAGGGTCCATCAGCTGGCGCACGGCCTGAAACCACCCCAAATCCGCAGCGCTCATTGCTGCAAGCAAGGAGGGAGGGGCGGGAAGTGGGCGAAGCCACATGCATGCAGCACACCACCTGACGCGTCACACCTTGCAGCGCACTGAGGGGACAACCAAGCAACTATACACACACGTATCTCACCCGACAGGTTGTCTTCAGTCAGGTTCCACAGCCTGTCCAGCTCATCCGTCCCCACCCGGATGCCGAAAATGGCGTCCGAGCCCAGCTTGCGGCGCTTGGGCGCGGGTGCGGCTGCAGCGCAGGGTAGCGAGAGAGTCGAGAGTGCATTGGTGAGTGCAACTGGTAACCGGAAGAAAGGACATGCAGCGGCGTCAGAACCCAACAGCTTGCGGCGCTTGGGTGCGGGCGCGGCTGCAACAGGAAGGCAGCAGCAGGTGGGGGTTGCACGCATCACCTTTGCACTCATCACCAAGTTGGTGCAATGGGTGAGCGGCAGGCCCATGGCGCCGCGCACAAAGATGTGCTAAAGCGACTTTGATGTGCACACAAACCCACATCGAGACATCCCACCAGCCGCCATCACAACAAACAAACGCACCGAGATCGGCATCGGCAGCCCCGGGAGGCGCCTCTGCCGGCTGGCGCTCCAGTGGCGCGGCGGGGCAGCTGCTCTGCTTCCACGCCACCCACGCGTCCTCCCACTACACATTGGGTAAGGGTGCGGGGCCGAGATGTGAGCAGCATGCCGGCATTGGGTGGCGCATGGCGCACTGCCCGGGGCTGCTGGCACCGCGGAAGGCAGCATGCAGCCCACAAACCTAGCCAACCCGCACACATGCACAAGCCTTCGATACAATGCGAGCGTGCCTGCATGAGGTGGCGGATGGCGCTGGCAAACTCGCGGCCGCGGTCCGGCGTGGCCTCCAGCTCGGCGTACACCTTCATGCGCAGCTCCTGCAGTGCGCATTGAGGCAGCAGAAACGAACTTGATATTGGATGCCAAACGAAAGTGCGGTCCACGGTGGCCGCCAGCTCAGCCAAGCACCTTCATGCGCAGCTCCTGCAAAGCGAACAGGCAAGTGTGATTCCGCTTTCATGTGTCTGAACAAGCACAGCTGCAGCGACTACAAGGTGCAGGCATACGAATAAACCCCCACACAAGCTTGCCTGCAGGTCCTCCAGCGGCTTGGAGCGCAGCCCGGTCTTGTCCTTCTGCCGTGGCCGCTCGCACCACTGCAAGGTCGAGTGACCGGGGGCAGTGGGTGACAAAACAGCGTGGGACCCAGCAATGTGCTGGACAGCTGAGAAGGCGAGCAGGCGAGCGGGCACGCCAGTCCGCAAGCACACAGAGGCAAGCAGCACTGCAACGGTTCCTTGGCCCCCGGAGGTATCGCAACTTCTGTGGCTACGATATCTAGCAAGCAACTGAGTTAAATCAGCCTTGCCTGCATGAGAATGAGGCACTGCAGCAGGAAGTGGCGGCGGAAAGTTGCGTCCCGCAGCTGTAGGCCCATCAACCGGCTGCGGAGAGGGGAGGAAGTGGCAGGGCAATCAGACAAAAGGTTGAATTTCAAGTTGGCCATGCTGACCCCAAATGCTGAGACAGTGGAAGCACAACTCGCACTGCCGCACACAGCACTCGTCCTGGCCGCCTGGTGCTCAGATGGCGCCCTGCGTGGCAGCAGCCACACTTGCTGTCACAAGCGGCAGACAAACATTGCCCAAGAACAGCTGCCTGACCCACCTGCTGCTGAGGTACTTGACGCTGGCACCCTGGCCGCCGCCGCCGCCCTCTGCCGCCGCGCTGCCGCCGGGCGCACTCTCCCCAACCGTCACTTTCTCCTGCAGGCCAATATACATGTGCAAAAGGTCATGCACATACTGCATGTGCAACAGGTAGCCAGGTTGGGAGCTTGCCTGCCCACTGCTGGCAACGTGCAAGCACATGGGGCATCGAATCTACTCGTGCACACCTGTCGGAAGCGCTCCAGCACGCGGCGGATGTCGCGCGACACCTCGCCCCACTTGCCGGGCGCCATTGCCGCAGGCGGGTTGCTGCGGCGGGCAGGGGCGGGCAGAGCCGGGCGGGGGGACGTGAGGTACAAGCTAATGCAAATGGAGCTGCTGGCCATTGAACTTATAGATGGCCACACATTCCTGAGCATCAGGACAAAATCACGCGCATTCGCAGCCAGCTGCATTGAGTCGCAAGCCAACACACCTGAAGGTGGACTGCAGGCCCCAGAAGGTGCGGTAGAAGGCTGCGTCCACCGGCTTGCCCTCGCTGTCAACCGCGCCCTGCAGTGAGTGGTGGAGCAAACGGAAGCAGCTGAGTGAGCGCAACACAAGGTCAAGTGAGCTCGCCAGCGCAGCCAACCCGGCAGCGGGTGTCGCATTCTCAGTTTTCACGAGTTGCACAAGCCGCAAGAGCGGTTTTAATCATGCTCACCACACCGCAAGACAGCGGCGCACCTCCTGCACCTCTTCCACAGGCGTGGCATTATCGGTGTTGAACGCTCCCTGCAGGTTGACGCCGCTGCGCTCGGTGAGGGGCAGGAACTTGGCGAGGAAGAGCAGGACGCGGCCGCACAGCATCGCGTTGGCGCTCTGCGGGATGTGGGGTTGGGGCAGCGGAGGCCAGGGAACTCAGGAGCCTGGTGCAGCAGCCGTGGCGAGCGCCGGCTGAGCAAGCGCATGCGGTGCCCAAACATCCAAGCAACCTCTCCAAACTGTGCAGCATGCCCCAAGCAAAAACGAACATAAACCCACCTTGCTCAGCCGCTTGAGCAGCATGTTACATGTGCGCAGCAGCGTCAGCTTGGACGGCCGCTCAAACGTGGGCGACTGCGGGGCAGGGCCAGATGGTTTTCAGGGCGCCGATGAGCAAAGTGGTGCAGCACAGCATGCATGGGGCACACGACTGCAGACGTAGTACCGAGCAGCGGCCACGGGGACACCCACCCCCTACCTTGAAGGTCGGAGTGCGCTCGTCCAGCCAGGCAAACACGCCCTCGCAGTCGGCGTTTGAGGCGCCCTCTGTGATCTGTGGAGGAGTTTTGAGGCGGAATGAAGCAGAGTGAGGTGGGTATGAGGCGGCGCATGGCAGGCACAGGGCCAAGTTGCACTGCTGCGCATGGCATGCCGGGCTGCGCACTGGCGATTGGCGGCACAGCATGCCACATCACGGCTGCTCCACGAGCGCAGCAGCAGCGTGCATGCCGGCGGCAGGCTGGAAAGCATTGGTGCGCTCTTGCTACCACCTGGGCTAGCTATCACAATCAGCGCTTGCCAAACTAACACCATGACCTGCCCACACGCCCACCTGCTCCAGCAGCTGCGAGGGCAGGCCGGCATCGACTGGCACCGGCCGCTGCTGCGCCAGCCACAGCGCCGCGTCGAGCAGGCGTGCCACGGCGGGCGGGTGCTCGCCGTCCGGCTGGTAAGCCATGACCAGCTGCCCAGCGGCCTGAGCGTCTGCCAGCAGCCGCCCCGCCGCAGAGTGCAGCGCGTTGGTCAGCTGCTCCGACCGGCCGCTGCTGAGCTCGCGCACGCCGGCAAACGTGCCGCCCTCCTCGATCACCGCGGCGGGGCAGGCGGCGCGCAGCAGCGCCTGCGCCACCAGCGCCGGAGCGCCATGCTCCCGCAGCGTGGTCAGCACCAGTCCCTGCACGTTGGGTGATCTCGATGGGTTAGGGCAGCGACCAGGAGCTGCGGCGGGCAGCAGGCAACGATGGGTTAGGGCAGCGACCAGAAGCTGCGGCGGGCAGCAGGCCATGGCAAGCGGCGGCGGCGGCAGCGGAGGCGCCGCTGCCCTGGGCGCGGCGGCTGCCTTCCCAGCACAAGGACGTCCCCGGCATCTCACCTGCAGGCGGTCCACCTCCGCCTGGTAGCTATTCTGGCCCATGGCCGTGCCGATGGCGGCTTGAGGCCGTCTGTGCTGCCGGAGCGCGCTTCGACTGCAAGTGGATGCTCGACGGGTGATCCTGGGGTAATGGTCGCCCCAAGTGCGGCTTTCAGAGGGGCGGGGGGCGAGCGAGCGCTCCTGCGGGGCCCGAGTGCCGCTGATCAAACGTATGTACAACCGATTGCGAGGAAATGCGATCTGGCGGGCGGCAGGGGCACCCCTCGAGCCTCCATGGCCGCCGCATGCAGCTGGCAGCCAATTTGTGCCCTGCTGGTCCTTGCGTGCCTCAATCGTGGCGCCCCACTGGCCTGCTATCATTGCCTGCTCCAAACACCCAGCAGGCCGCAGCCGCGCAGCAGCAGCAGCCGCAGACAGAGAGGGACAGGCGGGCACCTCTACAGCCCAGCCGCTTCAAGCAGCGCCACCAACACACGGATTGGCAGCCATGGGGGCCGGCTGGCGCAGGTTCTCGGAGCAGGTGCGGGGGGCCAAAGCCGTTACCCTGCAGCCGGGCCGTGGCAGGCTGCTGCCGGGCCTGCTGCCGCGCCCACGATTCCAGAGCGCTGTGTAGGGCGTCTGGGCACCAGCGCCGCCCCGCGCCGCGCCCTCCCCCTGCCGCAGGCCAAGCAGAAGTGGCATCTGGGCGGCGAGCGCGACTTTGTGGCCACGCCCAACACCAGGCGAGCCGCGAACGGGTTGATCGCGGCCCCCAGCCCCTGCAGCTGTCGTCGCCGCGCCGCCGCCCGACAGCCGCCGACGTCCGCCGCCAGCCACCCACCGGCAGCCGTGCCCGCCCCGCTTCCCGCAGGAATGAGATGATGCTGCAAGAGGCGGGCGAGTTCGCCAACCACCTGAAGAAGGTGGAGAAGGACATCCGTGGCCTGAAGACCGCGACCGAGGGTGCGGCGGGGAGGCCGGGCCCGCCGCTGTCCCGCAGCTGTCGTGCCGCCGCTTGCACGCGCTGCGCTCCCGCTGTCGCGCCCAGCCCCATGCTGCCGGCCCACCCTGGCCCATGCCGCCCCCAACCCCCTTAACAGGCATGCTCATGTCCGCCAAGTCGGTGCTGAGCGCACCGCTGCCGCGCGTGTACGAGGAGACGGCGGGCGGCAAGGTGGTGCCGCTCAACGCCAGCCAGGGGCAGGGCCAGGTGGTGCTGCCCATTGGCGGCACCGACTTCAACGCCGAGGAGCTGGCCAAGATCAGCAAGGAGACCAGCAAGAAGCTGGAGAGCGAGGTGTTGGCGCCCATGGAGCGCTGGATGAACGCGTACAACCTGGTGCAGGTGCGGGGTAGAGGCGGGCAGATGCTGCGGGTGTGGCTCCGGTGGCTGTCGGGGTTCAAGTTGCTGCAGCCCGTTGGATGCAGTTGCGATGGTGCAATCTGCAGTGCGTGACATGCTGTCGTAAAAGCTGCATTTACGGTGCACGTTGCCCTGCTGCCACAGCCGCACGCGCCGCTGCTTTTCACGACCTGCGTGATGATGCCCTGCTTACCGTCGCTGCCGCTTGCCTGCCGACCTCTGCAGAACCGCATGAACAAGCTGGAGTCGCTGCGGCTGGAGGTGGACTCCCGCCGCCGCACCGTGGCCAAGCTGGGCAAGAAGGTGGGCGGCGCTTACGCTGGCAGGGAAGCAGCAGCCAGCTAGGGCATGCTGAGGCTTTGCTGCCATACCAGCTGCTGCTTATCGAACAGCATCACCAGTTGCCATCTGCCAGGCCTGCCCTGTTGCTGCTGCCGCTGTGCACCTTGTGTGCTGCCCTGCTGCCGCTGTTGCATGCCGCCCACCCTGCCTGCTGCCTGCTGCCCCCGCTGCTCCGCGCAGGTGGACCTGCAGCGCGCGCGGCTGCCGCAGACGCGGGCCAAGGGCGAGTACGAGATGGAGAACACCATCAAGGTGCTGCAGCACAAGGAGAGCAAGCTGAGCGCGTGCCGCCAGTCGTTCAAGGAGCACGAGGCGCTGGTGTACCACCAGCTGACCAACCTGATCCGCGACACCGTGTGGCTCAAGTCGTACCTGTCGGGTGCGCTGCTGGGGCTGGCTGCTGGGCTGGGCAGTGGTTTACCTGCTGCTTCAGCTACTGTGGTGTGCAAACGGCATGCGTATCGCAGGGCTGTCCTGAATGCGTGGTTGCTGCCACCCGGCCGCATGTGTGCCATATCGCTGACGCATTTCTCATGCCCACCGCCGTCCTTGCCCGCCCCCGCAGCCGTGCTGCGCGTGGAGGTGGAGGCGTTCCAGGCGGCCAACGTGGCGCTGGGCCAGATGCGGGCGGCGGCGCTGCCGGCGCCCAGCGGCGTGGAGGCCGCCCCCGTGGCCGCCTCCATCCCCTCCTCGCCAGAGGCCATTGCCGCGGGCCGCGACAACACGCCACCGCAGCTGCAGCAGGTGCGCTGGGCTGAGCGGGAGGTAGCCATGTATGGGTCACCTGCACCTGATTGGCTCTGGCCAGCTGAGGCAGCAGCGCTGGGTGCGTGGTGCCTGCTGCATTGCATCTCCTGCTGCCACGCTGCCTGCTGTTTGTGTGCTGCTGTGCTGCAATGTGTGGCGCCAGGCTGTTGCTGTTGCTGTGAGGAATGCTCTCCGTGGAGGGCCCATGCGTGAATGCTATGCACCGTGCCGCAGGCTAACAATGTGGCCCGCAAGCTGCAGCATGCTAACAGCGCGAGCGTGGCGGTCAGCGCCTCGGCACTCGGCAGCAAGGACAGCCTGTACACCATCCAGGACGCGCCCGCAGCGCCCACGCACCGCATCACCGCCGCGCCTGTGCAGGTGGGTGGGAGTAGCGGCTGGGGAGAGGACGGGTTGCAAAGGCTTCTGTTTGGACAGTTGTTGGGCATGCAGCTGCTATGCATGGTGCAGCCTTGCAGCCGGTGCAGCGCTGTTGGCACCGCCGTGCGCCATGCGGTGGCCTCCTGACCTTCCCCCTGTCTTGTGCCCCCTGTCTGCAGGCATACGACCGGTACGGCGAGCAGAACTACAGCCGCGCCAACGTGCCCGCGTGGGCTTAAGCAGGCAGGCGGCGCCCTCAAAGCACCCTCACCACTCACTGCAAGACACCTGTAGGTAGCCTAGCAGCCAAGCTTGATGGCGGCTGGGGATCAGATAAAACCCCAAACAGCACCGCCCGGCAGCTGGAGCAGCGGCCGCGCCGGTGCACCGCCTCACACCAGGCGGCAGTTGCGCCCTGCCCCGTCCCTTGTGCCCTGCCCCCTAGTGTATGTTTCGTCCGATCTTTTCAACTCACCCTCTCTCTCAACTGACCTCCTTCGGTTGCCTTGTGGGCTGCAACGGCCCCGACCTTTGACTGTGACTGTGTGGCCCCGCAGCTGCTGCACCCCGCACTGCAGCGTGGGTGCCGGCCGCTGCGCCGCCCTCTTTTCCACCGACTGACTACCTCCTCTGACGCTCTATTCTCGCATGCTTATTTCCTCTCTGTGAACTTTGAGGCCGAGAAGGGGAGGCAGTGGGTGCGGGGGCTGTGGCAACTTGCAAATTGGCGGGCAGCGCAAGGGCGCGGCGGCGCCGGCGGGGCGAGTCCTGCCACCCAACTCTCGGGGCGCTGGAAGACCGACATTTTGATGTCCCAAGCATATTTGATGCACTCGGGCCGCTTGGGAGGGCGTCTCCAGCCCCTGCTGGGAAGTGTAAGACGTGTCAATATCAAGGTGAGGCTCGACTGCCGAGCAGTGCCGGCGGCCTCACTGCGCGGTCTGTGACATTTGTGCAACCTTTGTGACATCGATTCAGGGCCGCCAGGGCGTCCAGCTGCAGACGTCGCGAAATATGGCTTGCAGCGTCGCAGGCGCTGGCCTGCAGGCCGCGCCCCGCTCCATCCGAGCATCGGCTGGGCAGCGCTGCATCAGCGCCGCCCTGCGGGCGCCGCTTGTGGGCGGACGGGCGGCGGCGCCCGGGCGGCGGCGGCGCCTGGTGGTGCCGCGTGCGCAGCAGCAGGAGGACCTGGCAGTCGTGGAGATCACCGAGGAGCAGGCTGAGCGCATTGCTGCCGGAAAGGCTGTTGCAGCGGCCACCAACAGGTGGGTTGCTGCTGCGTGCTGCAGCACACCTGCAACTGCGCATAGGGGTGGTCAGTAGCTTGCTGTCCGTTGGAGGGCTTGGTGCCCTGATGTGGGCCCGCACCTGCACTCCTTGGCCGCACACGTGGCAAGTGACACATTGCCCGGATCATGCACCTGCTTGCGGCAATGTTCCCTGTCACTGCGCCTGCCACAGCTCATCATGACCCCCCTGCCCTCTTGCCCCGCTGCCCGCTGTGCCCGCTGTGCAGCCGCTTCCAGCAGCCCATCTGGCGGTGGGAGGAGTCCAACGATGCAGTCCGCTCCTATGCCATCTTCTTCGGCATCCTGGCGGCAGGCCTCATCCCCGCGCTGCAGGTGGTTTGCAGGGTGCTGCCGCAGCAGCTACAGAAGAGCGGAGGGCGTTTGCTGCGGCAACACATCCCTGCTGGAACCGTCTCAACGCCGTCCGAGATCGAATGTTGCCAGCTCTCCCTGGTGTTGCCCACACCAACCTTGCCCTCCCCACCGCAGGAGAACCGGTTTGCCGGCCTGCCCTACTTCTGGGGCCTGGCGTCGATGACGATTTACATCCGGCCTGCCTTGTACTAATGCGTTTTGAATGCCGTTCCAACCGCAGGAGAACCGCTTCGCCGACCTGCCGTACTTCTGGGGCCTGGCATCGATGACGATTTACATTGGGGCGCACCGCGGCCTCAACGCCAAGCAGCGCCAGCAGATCAGCATCAAGGAGGGGCTGCTGGCGCCCGTGGCTGCATCAGGTGGGCGGCTGGGTGTGTTGAGAAGGCACCTTGCTAGCAAAGAGGGAGCGCCGAAAGTGCCAGCAGCGCCAGCAGATCAGCGTCACAGAAGGGCTGCTGGCACCTGTTGCGGCATCAGGTGGGTGGGATGGGGGAGTGCGCAGTGATTGATGACGGCGTGTGCATAAGGGCGCAGCATCCGTTTTTCTCCACTTGCTTTGCTCCTGTGCCCGCCGCCGGGTTGCCCATGCGCCCCTCCCGCACCTCCCCCCTTGGTCTGCAGTCTCGCTGTTCGGCCTCTACCTGCTGCTCAAGTTCTTCCCCGACCTGTGAGTAGCATTGGTCACACACTGCTGGTTGTATATTATTCAAGGTCCGCTGCCATCGGGATGGGTCTTGTTGCTTTACAACTCGCAACTTCTCAACTGTCCTGTCCGCTTGCAGGTCCATCCAGTGGCTGATCAAGGCCTCATTTGCAACTCCTGTGTTGGTCACTCACTGCATTGGCACAATGCTTCACTGTGACTTTGCAGGTCCATCCAGTCGCTGCTCAACGCCTACTTCTGGCTGCTGGGCTCAATCTCGATGATCGGCGCCTTTGGACCCACCGCACGCACCCTGGTGCGCATGCCTCTGCCTCTGCCAAGCAGCGCAGTGCTGCCTCTATCAATGTATGGGCGTGCAAGTGCCGCACACTGCCGCACCCTGCCGTGCTGCCCCTGCATGTGACGCGCTCGCGGTGCTGCCGAGCTGCTGGGCCAGTGCTTCTCCACCTTGCTTGGCCGCATGGCATGCCCAAGGTCCACCACACTGCACTGCAGCATGATCTGGCAGGCCACACTTCAGGATGCGGCTGGCTCCGGGCATATGTGTGGCTCACAGTGCTCCACTTTTGTTGCCCCTCGCCCGCTGCAGTTCAAGAGCCAGCCGGTGTGGCGCTTTGACCTGCCGGGCTTTATGCAGGCAAGCGCAGCGTGCACATCGCAGCGCAGCAGAAGCTGCAGGGTGGCCTGGGGATGCGTGGCCCATTGCTCCAGCAGCCCTCACAAAACGGCCGCCGTGCAATCTCCCAATCAGCGGCCGCTGTGCAACCTTCCAGACCAGGCCAGCACAGCCTAAACATACCACTGCGCATGCCTATTTGATCCATTTCTGTGCAGGTGGAGGACGAGCGGGGCCAGCCGGTGACCCAGGGCGACCTGACGCCCACCGATCTGCTGTCGGTGGCGGCGGCGCTCACGTTTGCCACCTGGGATGCCACCGCCAACCACGGCAACTTCACGCTCAACAACATGATTGCCTGCCTTATTGCCACGGGTGAGAAGAGCTGGTGTGCAGCGGTGCAGCCTGCATAGCTCGTGGGTTATGCATCGTGTGGCAAACTCGGCAACCAGACCTCAACCCCATTACGCGTGCTTGCCTGCAGACATTCTGGGCCTGGTTGGCCTCAAGTCCTTCCGCGTGGCGGCAGTCCTGCTGATGGGCCTGCTGGCATACGGTGAGCTACAACTAGCCATCCGATTTGGGTTGACTAGCTCGCACTCTTGAACACAAGAGCTGCAGGAGCAGCTTGCATCGGGCTTGCAACAGCAGGGCTGCATACCACTTACCAGCTGCCCGGCATGTGCCTGTGCCTGAGCGCTCTGCCGCGCTCCTGCCCTGTGCTGCTCTGCATCCTATCCCCCTCGGAGGCCTCTGAGTTCACAACCAGTACGGTTGCAAGTTGTGTTGACAACAATTGTGTTGACAGCAAGCCTGTGCTCCCACCCACCGTGCAGATGTGTTCTGGGTGTTCGGCTCGCCCGCAGTGGTGGGAGAGAATGTGATGCTGCAGGTGGCCACGTCAGGTGCGCTGCGCTGCGCCGTGCTGTGCCGCGCTGTGCTGTCGCGGCATGCGGTGCATCACGCATGCCGCACCGAGCCACACTGGGCTGCTGCAGTCGCACTGCAGCAGCAGAAGCAGCAGCAGCAGCCATCACCCGCCCAACTTGTTTCTCACTTAACTTGTTGCCCCTCCTTCTAGCAGACGTGGTCACCGGACCGATCCGGCTCCTGTTCCCACGCATCCCTGGATCCATTGGAGAGGCAGCCAACTTCCCCTTCTCCCTGCTGGGTGGGTGAATAACCGCTCAGGATGGTCCATTTCATCGGATGCTGCTGCTGCGTAGAAACAGGGCAGGGGGCTGCCATTCCATGTATTTGCAAGTGCGATCCGTATATGAACCCCCCTCCATCCGCCCGCCCCTCCCGCGTGCCCCTTTGCAGGCCTGGGCGATGTGGCCCCTGCGGGCTCGCGGCTTTGCGGTTGCTAACGCGCTGCAGGACGCGCTCAGCTCGATGGATGTGAGCGGCAGTTTTTTGGCCGGGAGTTTTGGCTGAACATGCTGCTGCTGCTCGCGGCAGCCTGCAGCAGCGCTTGCTGCTCTGGCTTTCCTGCTGCTTTCCTGCTGCAACAACTGTTCCTGCTGCGGTGGCTCCCCTGCCGCAGAAGAGCGCGACACGCCTGGAGATGGGCGAAGTGGCGGTGAACGCGGCTGAGAGCGCGTACGACCTGGTTGCGGACATGGTGAGGGTGACTCTATCATTGTCTTTGAAAGTTTAGTGCCGGTGGTGAGGTGAAGTTGCCTATCACAGCTGTGTTTCCAAGCTGGCTTACCCTTTCACCCCAACCCCTCTTTGTTGGCCGCAGGAGGAGGAGCAGCAGGCGCGCACGCAGGGCACCAGCAGCAGCGGCAGCAGCGAGACGCACTACTTTGTGTCAGGTGCGCGACTGCTGTGGTGTGCTCTGCTTTCGTCTGCCCCAGCATTGCCAGTGATTGAGAAACCAGCAGCAGCGGCAGCAGCGGGGCGCACTGCCTTGTGTCAGGCATGCGGTCCCTTCGTGATCGCAGCGTTCCTGTATACAGTCTGTGTGTTGGCTTGATCTGTTCCAGCCACAGTGATGTGGGCTCCCTACCTGCACGAGCCCCGCACCCAACCGCACATTTGCCCACCCACCCCACGCAGATGCGGTGCTGTACCAGCGCACCTACTTCACCGCTGTGATGTGGGCCTACCTGCTGGGCCTGGGCCTGGCCTTCGGGGTGAGCTCGCGTTGGCTAACAGGTTCAAACACTGATGCATGTCACGATGCATGTCATTTGTGGGGTGCTGCTGGGCCTCGGGCTGGCCGCAGGCGAGCTGTGCATCAATGCTGCTTTGGAGCTGGCTTGACAGGTTGCAGCAAGCAGGTGGGCACCAGGCGTGCGCACACATGCCACATGCCAGGCCACTGCGTGCCATGCACATGAGAGTGGTTGAGCACATGAAAACAACCTATCACAACCGCTCCATTCATTCTCCGCTGCCCCGCAGGTCAACGCAATCACGCACCTGGGCCAGCCCGCGCTGCTGTACCTCTGCCCCCTCACACTTGGCTCGGTGGCGCTAGTTGGGGCGCAGCGCAAGGACCTCAAGCGGCTGTGGAGCTTCACTGACACCGTGTCCGGCGGCAGCGGCGGCAAGAAGCAGCCAGAGCAGCAGCAGCAGGCGGCGGGCGGCGGCGGCCAGCAGTAGGCACGGGCGGCGCGCCTTGCCGCGCTGCCCTGCTGTGCCTGCTGTCCAGCCACGTTCTGTATTCCCTTTGCAGACACTGACCTGCCCCTCCTTCTTATCCTGATATGCTGTACTGCTGTCTGCTCGCTGCCGGCGCCCAATTGCATGTACTAGTATCTGTCAACACCATGCACTGGTGTCCTCGGCAGCTCGCCTTTCTACATCCCACCGTCGCCTGCCTGCAGCAGCCTGGCCACTGTTCACTGACCTCGGGTTTCCTCCTCAAACTGCAAAAGCACCGTTCGGGCAAGCAGTAGTTGAACAGAGGCGCCAAGAAGCTAGGGAGGGGCTGCCTGTGTGAAGCTCCTCTCACGTGCAGGCTGGACGGCGATGGGCCAGCCCGGTGCCCAGTGGACTTCTCATTGCTTCCCAATCCCTGGCCAAGCTGTACCCGCCCACCGTTATGCATTTTTATGGTAATGCAAGCAGTAGATAAAGCATGGGGCACCGGCATGCACAAACGCAACACGCAGCGTCAGCAGCGGCGGAGCCCGCATGGGCCGCCCAGAATGGGGAGGCGGCGGCGGCAGGGTGGCCACGGCCCGGCTGATCGCGGCTTACAGCTCACCTCCAGCCCCTCCCGAGCACGATCCACGCCAGAGCTGATGGCCTGAGCGCTCCTGGGTGCCACGTCCCGCTCAAACTCGGTCCTCGGCCCCCGCGCCCTCGGCCAGCGCGCCGGCCCCTGCCATGCAGCAGTGGGCTGACCGGGAGGGCCCGCCGCCCACTGGCGGGACGGCGGCGCCTCCGCCGGCGGCCGCCGCCGCCGCTTGGTGGGCGGCCCCGCCAGCGGCCGCGCCAGCGGCCGATGCGCCCGCTCTGCTGGACGAGCGCTGCCTGCGCCACATGATGGCAGCCAGCAAGGAGCAGCTGGGTGCTGCTGCCCAGCTGGAGCGACAGCTGCAGGGTGCGGCCCGGGCGGCGGCGGACAGTTTGCCGCTTTGTTCGAATGGCTGTTGTGGCGACATGGCAGCAGCCTTCGGCTGTGTCCCATGCGGGATGGCAGTGGCCGTCGCCTTTGCTTCCAACCGTGTGCGTCATGCATGGCAGTGCTATGACTCCCTGGGCTCCCTTCACTCCTCATGCATGCCGCAGGCTTGCACGGCGCCAGTGGGCCAAGCCTGCTGCGAGGCACGGTTGTGCGAGTGAAGCGCAAGGTGGGTGCTGCCTGTCTGCTGGCCTTTTGTGCCACATTCCTTGCATGGCTGTGGTGGCATTGGTAGAGTGCTTTGCAATCATGGGCAGCTGCAAGTCATGCAGGGGGTGCAATGCGACCATCCGACATGGCATGGGGCCCTCTTTGTTCCTCGCTGCCTCTCTCCGTACAGGGCCAGTATCTGCTGCGCCAGATCGACAGCCTTGCGCCCACCGGCCGCCTCACCTTCCAGGTGCGTACAGCAGCTTGCTGAGCTCAAGCTTCTGCTAGCCAAGCCGTGGTGGTGCCCAGATCTTCTGCGGCTGACCAAGCAGGCGTAGGCGCATGGATGCGTTGGCAAGCCCTGCCACACTTCTGAATGTCCTGTTCGCTGATGCGTTTCCCTCCCCGCAGGCGGGCGCTGGCTTCACTGCCCTGCCGGAACACACTAGCGCCGGCAAGCCCGAACCCTCAGAGCTGCAAGAACTTGCGGCTGCTCGGCAGGCGGCGGGCCAGCCGCCGCTGACGGCTGGAGAGGTGGCGGCGCTAAGATGGCGGCGGCGGCTCATGGAAGTGTGGGCGCCGCGCATGGCCTGGTGGGTTGGGGCACTGGATGCCTATGCTGGAAGGGCGGTGAGCTTATTTACACTTAACTGATAAGTCAGCGCACCGGACCTTATTGCTGCCTGCACCGCACACGATGCGTTGCAACTTGCAACCCAACTGTATTTGCATGTGCCCCCGCTCCTCTCTGTGCGCCAGGGACGCTGCCGCTGGCGCACCGCGCCTGCCGCAGCAGGGAGTGGAGCAGCTGGCGGCTGAGCTGGCCGACCCCTCCAAGCCCCTGGTGAATGCTGTTGATCACCCAATGGCAGTTGCAGGACAACTGCCCACATGCTTCGTAGGTTCTGCTGCACGCGCAGGGGATGTGCGCAGAGCAACATGTCCCGCACGGATGTTTTTGCCATTGGACACCTGGCCCCGCCACTTGTTGAACATCCACGAGCAGTGCTTGGTCTGCTTCCTCTTTTCCAATCAGGCTTACCTGCCGAGCGTGCGCACGCAACAGCCCCAGTCCCCGCCCGCCCAGCCGGCGGCAGCGGCGCGGCAGCGCGCAACAGACCCCCGCCTGCCGCCCCGCCCACACCAGGCACATCAGGCGCAGCAGGCGCACATTGCACGGCAGGCACAGCAGGCGCAGCAGGAGATGTACCAGCCTTGGCAGCCGACCACAGAGGACGTGACTGAAGGCCTGCCCAGCAGCGCAGCTGCCAACCCTGCTGCACCAGACTTTGAACCAGCCAGCAGCGCGAGCGTGGCCGAAACAGCTCGCCCACCCACCGCTGCTGCCCTGCCGCCCGTGCCAGCGGTGCTGGCTCCCACCCAGCCGGGCTGGCAGGCAGCAGGTGACAGCAAGCCACTGCCCAAGCTGTCGTCTGGAGGCAGCTGTCACAGCACACCCAGTGCAGCGCTGCCCGCAGGCTCGGCGGCCGGGATCCCTGAGCCGGCTGCTGCCGCAACAGCGCTGGAGGCTTCGCCGGCCCCTGCTCTGCCAGCCCTGCCAGACAGCTCACCGGCTGCCGCTCCTACACAGCCGCAGCAGCAGAAGCTGCTGCCCCTGGTGCAACTTGCCAAGCCGCCCGCTCAGCAGGAACGGCTGCAGCCACAGCAGCAGCAGTCAACTGCGTCGTTGCTGTCCCCAGCACTGCAAGGGCGGCAGCCGCAGTCCCATGTGCAGCCCACTCCCCAGCAGGCGGCAGACCACAAGCGCGTGGCTGCGGCCATTCGGGACTTGTTTGAAGACGACAGCGACAGCTGTTGCAGCGCTGGTGGGGCATCTGCTCCTGAGGCTCGGATGGAGGAGACGGCGCAGCCGCCGCCACCGCCGCCACCGCCCTCCCAGCAGGAGCAGGAGCAGGAGGAGCAGCACAGCCAGCCCCCGCTGCCGCCGCTGCCGCAGCTGCCGCCGCTGCCGCAGCCACAGGCGAGTGCAGATGGCAAGCCACCGTCCCCTGCAGCCCAGCTGGCTGTGCAGCAAGCGGCAAGCAAGCAGCCGCCTGCTGAGCTGGAGAGCTATCTCGAAGTCATGTTTGCAGAAGACGGCCAGTGGGATGCCTCCCAGCCCCGCCCCGCACCTCGCCATGTGGACAGCGCCGCAGCAGCCACGGCGGCGGCAGCGGCAGAGGTGGACCCTGCCAGCGCCACAGCAGCAGCAGAGGCAGGGGCCACCATCACAGCAGCAGCTAAGCCAGCTGCAGCCCCGGCTCAGCAGCCGCCTGCCGAGCAGCGGCAGGATGGGTGGAGCGGGTGGCAAGAACTCCCCGCTACCCCTGTGCCTGCTACCCTGGCCTCGCCTGCGTCCGCTGCACAAGTGCCGCAGCCCCCAGCAGCCAGCCTTGACAGCAGCTGGTCTGGCCAACTGCGCTTCAGCGGCGGCACCAGTGGCATCGCGGTGCAAGGCCGCTGGTGGCGGCCCGGTGGCGGGCCTGCCGCTAGACCTGCCTCGGTTCCCCAGGGCTGCAGGCAAGACATGTGCAGGGTCGCTTAGGGTCCTTGCTGGTGCCATGCAGGCTGCCACGAGATTGCATGCAAGCAGCATCAGCGCACGCATTGGCTGCTGGCTAACATCTGCCTGCCCTATCCGGCGTGCTACTCACACCCGCTCCCATGGCCCGGCCCTTGCTGCAGCCTGACTCTGGTGGGCGGCAAAGCCGAGCCTGCAGAGCTGGCATCCGCTGTGCAGCAGTGGGCTCAGTCCGGCGCCACCGTGTGCCTGCTGCGCCCTGCTGCGGCCGGCCAGCAGGCTGCTGCATTTGCACTGGCGGCAGAAGCAATGGCGGTGAGTTGTGCGCTGAGGTGGCAGGACCTGGGTTCGAGGCCGCGCTGCTTCCCAGCAGATGGTTTGCAAGTGTGACTGTCTCCAGAGCCTAACAATCGACGACGAAAACAACTGAATTTTGTACATCTGCCTCCCCATGCTGCAGGCAAACGGCTCCGGCTGCCTGCTGGCCGCGGGTGGCGCGGCCGCTCCAGCCCTGCAGATGGCTGATCTGCTGGTGGCTCCCCTGCCTGTGGTGCTACGCCAACTGGCGGTGCTCGCACAGCAGGAGCACCACCAGCCGCTGCTGCGCCTGCTGCTGAAGGGTGTGGAAGCAGAGGCGGCGGCAGAGGATGGTGGAGAGCAGGCGGCAGCATGCACGCTGCTGCTGCTGCCCCTCAGCACTGCCGGGCAGCCCGCCTCGCCGCAAGCTCCTTCCGCGGCAGCACCACCAGCAGCAGCGCCTGCTGGCCTGCCTGCCCCCACTCCCGCCCTGGCAATTGCAGCAGCAGCAGCCCATGCCGCGGCGACACTGCAGCAGACTTGGGTCAAGCGGAGCAGCAAATGGGACAGGGGCAGCGGCCGCCGCCGCAGCAGAAGCAGCAGCAGCAGCAGGGGCAGGAGCAGCAGCAGGAGCAGGCGCAGGTCGGGCCGCAGCCGCCGGCGGTCTCCATCTGTATTGCGCCAGCGCCAGCGCAGCAGCAGCCGCAGCAGGAGTCGCGGCAGGGGCAGGACACGATCGCACGGTGCAGCTGCAGCAGATGCTCGGCCGCTGGTCGACCCTGGCTTCTGGGTGAGCTGAGCTGCAAGGCGGGTGGGGCCAGCCGGAAGCGCGGAGAACGTGCGATTGTTACTGCATGGGTCCCATGACATCAGCGCAATGCACTCAAATTGACTCCATCCCGCTGCGCAGGACGACTGCTATGTGATGGAGTGCCGCTGCGTCAGCCTGCTGCAGCAGGGCGGGCCGATGCACAGCAACGACCTGCGGAAAGCCGCAGGCACACTGCCGCACTATGTCCGCTCCGGAGTCAGCACCAACAAGATAGCTTTCAAGGCCTTCATTTCAGCCCGGCCGCACCTGTTCTGTGTGTCGCACACCGGCGACGGCCCTCGTGTAGTGCTTGCCACAGGTGAGTGCTTTCTGTGATAGGCTGGTTCAGGTGAGCTACTCAGCAGGCTGCACCGTTTGACTGGTTGTCTTTTGGCTGGCTGCCCTGCCGGGTAATCTGTCGCAGCCCTGACGCTGATGTGCTGCAGGTGCTGAGGCATTCCTGCGCTGCAAGCGCCGCCTGCTTGACTACCTAGCTGGGAAGCTATACAACCGGGCGGAGTACGGGCAAGCTTGTGGCAGCTGACCGGGCCCGTTTGAACTGCATTGCTGAGTTTGCTGAGGTTGAGGCTGATTGGATATGAGGTGCATGGTGCGGCCTGTATTGGTGGGTACCCCTTGCTAGCACACGTATGCCACCCGTCGAGCAGTTTGGTCAGCTTCACTTCCACATTGTATGCCCTGCAATCCTGGCACTGATGGGCGCCTCCTCTCCAGCCTGCGTCTGCAGTGAGCTGCAGCAGGCGGGCGGCAGCTACACGGGCCTCTCGCCCCAGCTGCAGCAGATGGCTGTCCCCAAGTTTGGGCGCTTCCTGGCCACCTGCCTCAGCGACTGCATCTTTGCGGATCTGGGCTGGGCAGAGCTGCGGCCATTCGATGTGTGAGTCCCGCAGCGTGCAAGCAGCTTGTTGCGGGGGCTGTTGCGGGCATGCCAGATGGCTGCCCGCACTTGCAAATGTGTGGCACTTGCCAGTCCAAAACCTGCAGATCCTGCCGCGCTCTGCAGGCACAGGGGTGGCTTCAACGCTGGCGCACCCAACTTCCCGGCCTGCTGCGCCTTCCACCTCCTGACAAAGGAGGGCTGTAACAAAGGCGCACTCTGCTCCCGGGTGAGAGCCCAGCTGGCGAGAGGCCCGAGGCCTACCCTGCCCAAAGTTGCCTGCTGTCCCATCCTGCCTGCGTGGCTCCCGTCGCATATTTATAACACACCCCACAGCTGTCGCAAGCAATAGCACCAACCGCCTTGTGCTTGTCCCTGTCTGGCCAAGTAACTCTGTTGACCACCACCCCTCCCATGCAGTCGCACGCGCCTCCCCGGGGCCGTGGCAGCATTGAGGAGCTCGTCATAGCACACCTGCATCCGTTCGCACAGGGGATGCCCCACGTCAGGGCGCACCCGCTCAACCCAGAGGGCCAGCGCGCGGTTGGCAGGGGCAGCGGCGGCGGTCGGCAGCACAGCCGCTCGCCCAGCCGTCGCCGGCGCAGCCACTCCTGCAGCAGGGCAGGCGGGGGCCGCTCACGCAGCAATGGCCGAAAGCGCAGCCGCTCTCGCAGCAAGGGCCGCCACAGCCGCTCCCGCAGCAGGGGGCGAGGCGGCGGGAGCAAGAGGCATAGGCGTTCACACAGCAGGGGGCGGCGCAGCCGCTCGCACAGCAGGGGGCGTGGCGCTGGCCGCAGGAGCGGCAAGCGCCGCGGCCGGTCCAGCAGCAGCGATAGCGGCAGGAGCCGCAGCAGGAGCCACAGCCGCTCCCGCGGCAGCTACAGCAGGGGGCGCTGATCAGGGGGCGAGCCACAGAGCATGCTGCAGTTGTGCAGGTGCTGAGCCGCAGACCCCAGTAGTAACCTTTGAAACACACCCATCATTCCTGCATGCAAGACCATAGCAACCTTCATTTGTACCATCTGCCATTTGTACAGCTTGGCCGGTGAGGCCATTTCTGTCATCTGCATGTGCCGCATGTTTCATTACAGCAATAGCTTAGCAGCTGCAGGAAATCCGCACCAGGAGTGTGGCGCCAGAACTTGTAACTCAGGGATCAGCAAAAGTTCAGTGAGGTCATGTCAGAAGTACAAGAGGTCAGCAGCAGCGGCAGGAGAGTACAGAGAGAAGCAGTGCGGTTGATCAAGGCGTACAAGTAAAACAGCAGGGCATGCTGAGGAGAGTACAGAGAGTTTCAAGGGTATGTACCGACAGGCAGAGTGCAGGTGCAGCGCACAGGTGCCGGCAGAGGTGGCATCGCCCTGACACAAAATTTGGCCGCTCAGAAGAACCACCAGCGGGCTCCGGGCCGGAAGAGGATGAGCAGCGCGGCCAGGAACATGCCAACGATAGTGTAGCGCACCGCCGCTGAAACAAGGGAGTAGGCCACGATGGCTAGCTTGAACAGGATGTTGCCCAGTGCCAGCGCGGCCAGGCCCACCAGCACCAGGGCCAGCACATTCTCAATTACAAACTCGGGGTCGCCCTGGGCCTGCGTGGCAAGTGGGTGGGTGGGAGGGCGGCGGCGGCGGCGGTTGAGTGAGCGGGGCAGCAGTAGGCCAGCAAAATCCGGCGGCAGTGTAGCACATGCATGTATGCGAGTGGCTGCGGCCGCTTGGGATGACCCTGATGCACGATGTGCAGGCGAATGCCTGCTGCTTGGCCGCGAGCGGCAGCGGGGCCTCGGCGGGCGACCCACCCTGCTTCTGACCGCACCTCTTCAGGGAACAGGTCCAGGTCTTCGTCGCTGTCCTCCTCCTCCTCCATGCTTTCCCATCCGCCCAGCGGCCGCGGCGCGTCTCGGCCGTCGGCCCAGTCGCGCAGGCTGCGTCCCGCCGCCGGCGGGCGACACCGCTGCCGCCGCCCACTGCCGCCGCTGCAGCCGCTGCGCAGCGCTGCAGGTATTCGTATACTGCTGCTGACCGATCTGGGCGGTGCTGGAAGGCCGGCGCGGCGAGCTGCGAGCGGGCCGGAGGCAAAAGCGGCCATCGCGGCAGAATAGGCGCTCATACCGTTCTCCGACACCTCAGGATTGCTAGCATTGCGTCGCTGGTCTGATCGGTGCCAAATTTGGGCCCCGCCGCCGCCGCCGCCCGGCTGGCGCCGCCATTGTGCTGCCAATTTCGCGCCTCGTTGGGGCTCTCGTTGCTCCTTACCCCTCGACGTGAGTCTGACGCGTCACTCACGGCAGCCAGCGTCCCCCAAAAGCTTCCCTTCCGGCTGTTGACTTGCGCGGCTGCTCCCGGGAACTCCCAGCCCGCGCCGGGATGGAGGAGGAGGACCCCAAGAAGGAGTCCGCGGCGGCGGAGGGCGGCAAGGCCTATGCCAGCATCGAGCTGGGGTTCCAGGAGGTGCGCCGCCGCCGTGCCACCGCCGCCGCCGCCGATGTTGCTTCGGGCTGGGCACAGCCAGCAGGAGCCCAGTGGGCCTGCATGATGCAACTGCATGGAAATTGTGGCGCTGCTGTTACCGGGAATAGTGGCATGCCAGCAGTGGCGTCCTGCAAGCATGGGCACCCCGCAATGCGTGCCCACACGGCAACGCCGCCCTGCCGCTTGGTGCACCCGTATGCCGCAGGTGCTGGCGCAGCTGGCGGGCGATGCACAGCTGGAGCGCTTCAGGGAGGAGTATGAGAAGGCAAGGGAACAGAAAAGAAGTGCAATTGCGCTAAAATGTGCTGCGCTTGCTGTTGGCCAGCCACCAGCTCGCCGCTGCACGTGCCCCCTGCCCTTCCTTCTCTCCCTGCTGCTGCCGCCCACCCTGCACCCACCGCATGACATCCCGTGCAGGTGTTCCGCGCGCTCAAGAAGTCGCATGACAGCGAAAAGCGACTGGTGAAGCGGTGCCGCGAGCTGAATGCTGAGATTGTGGCGGGTGCTGCCAAGGTGCAGGCGGCACTCAAGCTGAGCGAGGAGGACCAGGTGGGTGCTGGGTGAACGATGGGCACAGGTGCTGGCGTGCCAGCATTCAGGTTGTGCGCGAATGCGTCAAGCTGTGCCAGTTGAGTTTTGTTGGGCTGCAGGAAACAGCTGTGTTGCAGCTGGGTGCCGGCCGGCACAGTGCCGTCACGTGCATGCCGCTGGGCTGGCCTCCTTGAGCTGAGCACAACTCCTGCCAACTCGGTTGCCTGCCGCAGGCCACCATTACCGCCCTGAAGAGGGAGATTGAGAACTCGTGGCGCATGGTGGACAGCAGCCATGACAAGGCGAGTGGTGAAGGGTGTCATATCAAACCGTTGGCACAGCCCCTCCCTGCCGCTGCCGCCGCTGCTGCCTCCTGCATATCTGCCGTGTCGCTTAGCTGCTGATTTTGCACATCTACACACCGCCTGTTGCATGTGCCAAGAAGCAATCTAGTGCCTGCTCCTTGTGGTTGTGGTCAGCCCTCCTGCTACACTGCCTGCCGCTGCCGCAGGAGCTGAAGGCCAAGGAGCAGATTGCGCAGCTGAAGCAGGAGATCAGCAGCCTGACCAAGCTGCTGGAGCAGGTTTGGAGGGAGCTGGGTGGGGGCGGGGTGTGGGAGTCTACGGCTGGTGGGTAGACAATGCAATCTTCCGAGCGCCACGTGGCGGCTGCATTGCGCAGTGGCTGCGGCATCCTCGTAGCTGCCTGCTTTCAGAATTGCACCGCTGCACAAGTCGGCCATCTGAAATGTACCTGCCTACAACCACAGGGTGCGGCGGTGGGGCTCGCAGAGGAGGCAGACCTGGAGGAGCTGATTCGGCAAAAGGAGGCGCTGGTGGCTGAGCGGGACGGGCAAGTACAGGCCATTGTGGCGCTGAGGAGCGAGGTGCGGGTAGCGGAGGGGCGCTGCCGCTGTCACGGTGTGCGGCGGTAGTTATAAAGCAGTTGCAGTTGTGGGTGGTGCCTGCCAGCAGTGCTGTGGCTCGCTTGCGCAGGGAGGGCCAACCTGGTGTGGCTCAGTGCTGCTGCTGCCGGTCTCACGAGCAGGCTGCCAGTGCCTATGCACAATGCTGATAGTTTAATCTGCTTTTGTCCCGCCCTCCAGCTGGCCGACTTTGCGGAGCGCATGCGGGCGGCAGAGGCAGAGAAGGCGGGACTGGAGGCAGAGATACAGGTGCGCTTTGACAGCGGTCGAAGCTTTCATACAGCAAAGCAGGAGGTAGCGAATTGCAGGATGGCACCAGCAGCAGCGGCAGCCAGCACCACTCATGCTCGACCAGCTGTATCGAGACTGCAGCGCAGTCAGTGCGCCGCTTCTCACCCTCAACGCAACCCTATTCCCTCTGCCGCTCGCTGCCTGCAGTCGCTGCGGGACAGCATGGCTCAGCGCAAGGCGGAGACGGACCGCGAGATCAGGCGGCGCGAGCGGCTGAAGCGAGAGATGAAGGAGCTGGTGAGGAGGGGTGGATTACTCAAACAGCGTTTAAACCGAGCAATACTAGTTGAAGGGGAAGGTTGGGCAGGTCGGCGCGAGCGGCTGGAGCGGGAGATGAAGGAGCTGGTGAGGGGATGGTCAGCCGCAGAGATGGGAGGGGAGCAGGCGGGGCTCCGCCCAGGCTCGCACCACGGTCAATCAACGCGGCCTGAGTAGGCACAATGTGCCAGCATTTGCATTGAGCAAAAGCCAGCACCTTGCCTGGTTCAAGCAGGCACACGCAGTGCACATCCTGCTCAATCCTGCCCCTTCTCCGCCCCACCCTTCCCTCATCAGCGCGCCTCTCTAGAGGCGCGGCAGCAGGACATCCGCGACAAGCAGGCGGCGGTGCAGCAGAGCGCGGAGCATGTGGAGAAATTCAAGGTGGGCGGGTGGGCGCACAAAGAGCACTTCAGCAGGTGTGGGCGGACGGATGCACGTGCCTGTGACGGCAGCATGACGCTGAGCGATCTGCTAGGATGAAAGAAATGAGCCGGGACCACCCACGCTGCTGCTGGGTGCAGGGCCTGCTGCGGGAGAGCCAGCAGGCCAGCGAGCGGCTGCAGAAGGAGTACAACGCTCTGAGCGAGAAGGTGTGGCCGCTCAAGGGAGGGTGGCAAGAAGCGGCAGGCGCTGCAGGGCTGGCTGCGGATTTATGCTGTCCTGCTGTGTGCCGCTGCAACTGGTTCAATCCACCAGCTCTGCTCCGGTCCTCAATTTGCTGCTTTCTTCCTCACCCTGCACACCGAACCGGGCAGGTGGGGCGGCTGCACCACACGTTAGAGGAGCACGTGCACGCCAACACGCAGCTGCTGGCCGACAACAGCCAGCGGCAGGTGAGGGCTGACGAGGCCGCTGGAATAAGCATCGCATGAGGATGGGAGACGGCAAGAGGCATTGTGCGTGTAGGTGCAGGTTGTGCAGCTGCTGTGCGTGTTTGGCGCCGGCCATGCTCTCCAGTCTCTGAACTACCCATACCCGCCTGCCCTTGCTCAGGTGGAGATCAAGGCGAAGGAGGACGAGATCCGGGCGCTGCGGGTGAGTGGGCTGTGTGGCAGGAAGCATGCCGTGCAGAGCTGGCCTCCTGTGCCTGCTGTGCTTGCTACACATGCTGCGCATGGCACATCGGATGTTCCTCCGCTCGCACTCGGATGCCCGGCTGCGTTCACATGCCGCCAATCCCCGCAGGAGGAGGGCGCCAAGGCGGCCAAGGCGCGGGAGGCAATGGCCGCCAAGCTGCAGCAGCTGGAGAAGCAGAAGGGGGAGGTGGAGCGCACGCGCGACGAGCTCAAGGTGGGCTGCTCGAGGACGGAAGGTTTGAACCCTGGGATGATGGGAAGATGGCTGTAATCGGTGGATGCGCAGGATGACGCGGGACAGACATGTGGGACAGGAACCCAACGCCAACGCAACCAACATTGGCGGGCCTGGTCTCTTAGCAGCTGCCACTTTGCCTGTCCCATGTTTGCTTGGACAGGCGGAGGCGGCGGGCCTGGAGCGCGAGCTCGAGCTGGCTCGGCGCCAGATCGACATTGAGCGGCGCAAGCAGGAGGAGATGGTCAGGGAGCGGGAGCGGTGAGGGGAGCGAGGGCGCTTGTGAAAATGGTCTGTTGAAGACGCATGTTCTCGTGCACTGCTGCTCGCCTTTGCAACTCCGCTTCAGCCGTTTTCATCTCACAGCACTTGCCTAGCTGCCCCTGCTTCAATGTGCGCAGGCTGAACAAGGCTCGGACAACAGCTGAGAACGCGACTGCCAAGCATGTCGACCTGGTGGGTTGCCACCCGCCTTGTTGCTGCTCAAATGGCTGTGATGCTGCTCACATGAAGATGGTTGTGGTCATGCCGTCACGAAGTTGGTTGCCAGCTGTGCATGCTGCTGGCGTGCTGGTGCATGAGCATGCACCCCTGGGTGTGTTGCTATGGCCACAAGTACAGCTACATCTGACTGCCATCACCTTTGAATGGACCCGTCCACCGCAGGTGCGGGTGACGGAGGTGATGAAGGCCAACCTGGAGTTGGAGGCGGCGGCGCTGCGCCAGGAGCTGGCCAAGCAGGAGCAGGTGGGCACAGATGGGTGGGTGGGAGGACAGCACTGTCTCGATGGCCAAAGGGAGGGGCGCACCAGCCGGAGGTGGCCAAGCAGACTCTGCTGAGCAGGTGGCCAGGCGTGTACAGCAGGGGCCACCACGGCATCAGTTGCACAGTGCACGGTAGGTACATCGGTTCAGCAGCCCCCAGACACAGTCTGCACCCCTCTGTCGGCCAGGTCATTCGGGGCCTGGAGTGTGAGAAGGAGCGCTTTGCTGCCGAGGAGCAAGCCCATCACTGACAGCACCCATACACACACGCTCCATGCACCTCCCTCCCTGCCGCAGGTCATTCGGGGGCTGGAGCGTGAAAAGGAGCGCTTTGCTGCCGAGGCGGCGGGCGTGAACGCCAAGTACCGGGCGGCGGTGGACGAGGTGGCGGCGCGGGACGCCGCCATCGCCGACCTGCAGCGCAGCATCGCGAGTGAGTGCCAAGGGGCTTGAGTAAGTTGTGCAGGCTTTCTCCTTGGAGGACTGGCTACTTGCCAACCAGTCACAAACTGCCACCGTTGAGCGGTGGGCCCCGCATCCATTTTATGCATAGAGCATAACCGCTCACCATGGTGCACCGAGGCGCCTTGCCACTCCCTCTGTGACGTAGAGAGCGAGGAGCGGCTGCGGGCGCAGCAGGAGCTGTACGAGTCGGTTCGCTCGGAGCGCAACTCGGCGTCGCGCAGCCTGGTCGAGGTGCAGGTGCGCGGAGGAAGGGGCGTTTGGGATCAGCATGTGGTCAGCTTGCTGGATCATCTGCAACACCTTCAGCGACAGCACAGCCACTACTACTGCAACATGGCGCACCTATCCTCTCCCACGCAGGACGAGGTGGGGGAGCTGAAGCGGCGGCTGGCTGTGACGGCGCACCAGGCGGACCAGCTGAAAGGCGAGGTGGCGGCCCGGGACGGCGAGCTGCAGCGCGAGAAGTACGACAAGGCAAAGGTGGGGTGGTGCGGTATGGGGCTGTGCTCTGAGGGGTGACAGAAACAGACCTAGAAAGTCCAATGCTGCTGGGCAAGCTTGTGGCAGTTATTGAGTGGTTCATGCGAAGCTGGACGCTACCTGAGCTCATTCGCCTCGCCAACCATCCTGATTGATGAAAATGTTGCAGGCGGACAGGGACTGCGAGGCGCTGCGGGCTGAGCTGGACCGAGTGGCTGCGCAGCTGCGGGAGCAGGAGGCCGCGATGGCGGAGCACGCAGCACAGATTGCGCAGCTGCAGGGCGCGATTGCAGAGGCTGAGCAGGCGAGTGCAGGGGCGTGTTCCAGCGGACCGCAATGCTGCTCGCATCACGTGCAAGCGGGAGGCACAGCTTGGATGCTGGGAGCGCCGTGAGCCAGCCAGTGTGTTGTTCTTAGCCAACCGCCACACACCACGGCCGCAGGCGCTGCCTTGCCGCAGTTACAACTAGGGTGGCATGACAGCCTGTGGGAGCCGCTGCTCTCCTGTCTTGTTCTGAAGCCACTGCATTGCCTCCCTGCTCTCCAGGCGCGGCTGAAGCTGAAGCGCGAGCACGATGCGGTGGTGGGGGAGCGGGACGCGCTGGGCACACAGGTGGGTGGAGGGGCGGGTGGGTGGGTGAGACATCTGGACAGGCAGGCAGGCAGGCGGGCGGGAGGTTTGCCGAGGGGCGGCATGCATGACAGCAGGGCGCGCTGCACCCCTGCACGGTCGCACGCCGATGCAATTCTGTACTTGCTGCTCTCACGATGCACCTGCCCGCAGCTGGTGCGGCGCAACGAGGAGGCGCGCCTGCTGTACGAGAAGGTGCGGCTGCAGCAGAGCGCGCTGGCGCGCGGCCAGGCGCAGTACCGCGACCGCCTGGCCGAATTCCGGGCGCTCAAGCTCAAGGTGGGTGGTGGTGGTGGTGGTGGGGGCGCAGGTGGGGTGGCTGATAAGCCTGCTCTGGGTGTGTGCGACCGGCTGGCGCAAATCCGGGCGCTCATGAGCTTGATCAAGCTCAAGGTGGGTGAAGGGGGGATTGCATGTAGGAGCCGCGGGATGCTTGAACTTGGCTGTTGTTGGCCGTGATGTGCGCCTGCAGCTGCTGCTTTGTTTTGCCTGCTACGATGAAGTTTGTGCGCACATGCAGCTGAGCCTGCTGACTCATTGCTGCTCACTGCATGTACTGTACAACCTTCCACGTGGTTGCAGGTGGCGGCACTGAAACGAGAGCTTACGCAGCTGAAGAGCAGCGTGGCCAACGCTGATGTGCTGCGGCGCGAGGTGCGCTGCTGCTGGGTGGGATCATGGGAGGGTGGGGCAGTGCACGACCGCGGCAGCTCATGCTAGGGTGCATTTGCAAGAGGCAGACAGTAGCTGAGATCGCAGCTCCCCTGCCGGCTGTGCCATGCCAAGCTTTGAGTGTTCAACATTTTTACGTGCCTGCATCCCGTTTGTTTACTACGCAGGTGCACCACCTGAACCGCGAGCTGCTGGCGGAGCGCACGCGCGTCAAGGCGCTGAGCGAGGAGCTGGAGAACCCGCTCAACGTGCACAGGTGGGCTCTTGATTTAATTGCTGGTTGCATGCGATTGCGCTCTCCACAGCTCAGTGTGCACAGGTGGCCAGTGAGGGGGCAGAGGCAAGGAATGTGATCGCGGTGATATGCTGGCTGCTGATTACAAAGAAGCAAGTGCGGCAGGCAGGCAGGCAGGCAGGCAGGCGGGTATCGGGCCGTGTGTCCTGGCTCACATGATCAGCAGGCAAGCAGGCAAGCAGGCAAGCATGCAAGCATATAAGAATGCCAATGACTGTGCTTCACTGCCGCCGCTGCTTCACTACAGGTGGCGCAAGCTGGAGGGCAGCGACCCCACCACCTACGAAATGATCCTCAAGATCCAGGCGGGTGCCGGGGCGGAGGCAATGCTTGCAACAGTTACAACCTTTACAGGAGCGCACTGGTCTGGCTTTTGGGGGAAGTGCCACTCCAGCTGACCCATGCTGCCGCCGCCTGTTCTGCCGCCCGCTGAGCGCAGGCGCTGCAGAAGCGGCTGATTGCCAAGACGGAGGAGGTGGTGGAGAAGGACCTGCAGATCCAGGTGAGCGTTTGTACAGCGTGTAATGGGACAGAGGCTGTGTAGCGGAGGGGATGCTGCGGCTTGTTATGGGCGTGTGCAACAATGGAGAAGGATCTGCAAAAAAAGTTCATCTTGTGGGTCTGGCGGAGGTGGGCCAGGTAGGGCAGCAGTAAGAGCAACATGCCCCCACTGCACACCACCTCCGAGCCCCACCACTGTCCTGCCGGCAGACAGGGGGCGGGCGATCATAAGGCGTTCCTTCCCTTTTCTCATCCCTCGTCTTCTCCGCAGGAGAAGGAGCGGCTGTACCTGGAGCTCAAGTCCATCCTGGTGCGCCAGCCGGGGCCCGAGGCCGCGGAGCAGCTCAACCTGTACCAGGTGGGGTGGCTTTGTTGTTGCAGTGATGCGCACCCCAGCTGCGCTGCCACAATGTGGCGGTGGTGCCAAAACTGGTGCTGCAGCATTGCACCTTGCTCGCATTTGACGCAAGACTGCGCTCGCATCAGTGCTGCGCCCCTCTCTCCTTCCTCAACCGCCCTTCTCCCTTCCACTCCCCCAGGCCACGCTGCGGGAGAAGACCAAACAGATGAAGTCGCTGGCCTCGGAGCTCAACATGTACCAGGCGCAGGTGGGCGGCAGGCACTGGGCTGACAGGGGGCAGCGTGGACTGTTGACTGTGGGGACCTTTTTTGTGCGAGCTCAACCATGTACCAGGCGCAGATGGGCAGCAGACACTGGTCTGATGCCACCACGTCCAGCAGGGATGCGGGCATGAGATTTATTAGCTTGATCATTTGGCAGCTCCTGCTGCTTGAGCATCCGGCATCCCAAGCATCCCTTTTGCCCGTCTCCCACCTGCGGTCGCCGCCACGGCACACCAGCCCATCCTCACAACCGGCGCCCCTTCCTGCCTGCTCACCAGGTGCAAGAGTACAAGTACGAGATAGAGCGGCTGCAGCGCGAGATGAACGAGGTGAAGCGCAAGTATTTCGAGCAGAAGAAGCTGGCGCAGCAGCAGGGAGGTGTGGCGGCGGCGGCATTGGTGGGTGCAGGCAGCGGCGGCGGCAGCGGCAGAGAGGAGCTGATACCCGCGGCACGGGGCAGCGCCTCGCCCTCGCCGGTCCCTGGGGCAGCCTCCCTCAAAGCCTCGCCTGCAGTCAGCACCGTCAGCCTGTCTGTGTCGGCCATGTGAGGAGGAAAGGGCAGCGGCAGCGGTGAAGCGGGCAGGCGGCAGCGGCGGCGGCAGCGGGCGGCATGCTTCATGAGGCTGTCACGAGCCAGATCGGTTGTCGCTGTTGGCCTTTCGGTGTAACCCAGTGCTTACATAGCCCGCCAAGCAAGGGAAAGCTGCGCTTGCTTGTGGTCTCGTCCGGGGAAGGCTCGCAGCGACGGCTGCCTCTAGCTGTGGGCTCTGAGCAGCGATCGTGTTTATCTGGTGCGTCCGCAGCCCGCCAAAGCGGTCCAAGCTGCTGCCGCCTCTCGCCTGCCGCCCTGCCGCTGCGTAAAGTCATGAAAAGCATCGGCAGTGGCATGCGATTGCTCTCAAGGCCGCGGCTGGCGCGATGCGGGCGGTGCCCCTGTGTCGCCGCCGCTCACCGTCGCCGCCGCCGCCGTTTGCGTATGCCAGGGCTGCTGCTGTGCGTCTCGCCTTGCATCCGAGTGTGGGTGCCCTTGCTGTTGCCCTCCCCTCTGGATGCCTGCAGGCTGGTGCAGGCGGCAGCTGGTGAAGGGTAGAGGCGGCGGCGGCAGCAATGCAGGCGGCGCCGGGGGTGCCGCCGCAGGCGGCAGCTACGGGCGGCCTGCGCAAGGACTTGCCTCTGGGGGAGCAGCTGCTCAACCCCAAGCACCTGAAGAACAATTTTGACATTCTCACATCCACGTGAGACACGGGAGAGGGTGGTGACTGGATGCTGCTGCTGCTGGCGGTGATGGTTATGCAGGTGCTGCACAGACTTGCTGCAGAGCGGGCAGCCTGCGTGGCTGCTGCCGCTGCTGGGCAAGCTGCCAAATAGTGTTCCCCTCATGCCTCCTCTGCCCTCTTGTTTCCCATGTCGCAGCAAGATCTTTGCGTCGCTGCTGGCGGGCGTGTTCGCTGGGGTTGTTGGCATCACAGGGTGAGCCTGTGGCTTTCAGTTTCTCTTCAGTATAAGTGCAGTTGCCAGAAGCGGCAGTAGCCAACTCCTGCTGCTCGCCTCCAGATTGCGTGCAGCTGTGGGTGATCGCATGTATGCAATCGCAGCATGCAACTTCCTACCCAGCAATCCCTTGCTTGCCTCTCCACCTCCACACCACGCAGCTACAAGGGCTTCCTGGTCTATTTGGTGGCCCATGCGCTGGCCAGCGGGCTGCTGGCCCTCAAAGCGGGCGGCCAGCCGCAGCGCTACTTCCCATCAAGGTGGGTCTGCCTTCGTGGCTCGGCTTGCTGCTGCTGCTGCTGCTGCTGCTGCTGCTGCTGCTGCTGCTGCTGCTGCTGCT
>VFQQ010000435.1_pt1 | contig 84443 bp, 83 predicted proteins | sample 3512341 | NCBI WGS metagenome assembly VFQQ01 (sample SAMN10412373, study PRJNA504923) | tailings metagenome | isolation source: Relicate 2 Philex TSF1 revegetated site | place: Philippines: Tuba, Benguet | collected 2017-08-29 | reverse complement strand
GGCAGAAGCGGTGGTGGTTCGGCTTTACACCAGTCTGCTTGATAAACTCGATCCCAAAGCGATTGGTAAGGACCCAAAATCCCGATTGCAGGAATACCTGCAGAGCAAGAAAATGAGTTTGCCTGAATATACCGTGCTGGCGACGGAGGGCGAGGCACATTGCCAGACTTTTCGTGTCGAATGCCAGATTTCAAAACTGAACATTAAAACACAGGGTGAAGCTGCGAGCCGACGTGCCGCCGAACAACTTGCCGCCGAAATGGCCCTGAAACAGGTTAAACATGACTGACATGGAAAATACGAGTGCGTTTCGCTGCGGTACCATTGCCATTGTTGGACGTCCGAATGTCGGCAAATCAACGCTGTTAAACCATATTCTTGGACTCAAACTCAGCATCACTTCACGCAAGGCACAGACAACACGTTACCGCTTGTTGGGCATACATACCACCAAGGATACGCAGTATCTTTTTGTAGATACACCGGGTTTCCAGCAAAAACATCTGAATTCACTGAACAAATCACTGAATAAGACCGTAACACAAGTGCTCACCGAGGTGGATGTGGTCTTATTTGTGATTGAACCGACTTCCCTCAGTGATGCGGATCGCAAGGTGATGGACTTGCTCCCTAAAGATATTCCGGTATTGTTGGTCCTGAACAAACTTGATCTGATGCGTGATAAAGGTGAACTCTTGCCCCTGATTGAAACACTGAGCCCAGAATTTTCGTTCGCGGAAATTGTGCCGGTCAGTGCCAAGAAAAACCTCAACATTGAAGAATTGCTGAAAACGGTAAGAAAATACCTGCCCGAGCAAGCTGCCATTTATGGTGAAGATGAATTGACGGATCGCAATGAGCGGTTTCTGGCGGCTGAATTGCTGCGCGAAAAGGCATTCAGATTGCTGGGTGAAGAGGTGCCTTATGCCATTGCGGTTGAAATTGAAAAGTTTGAGCAGGAAGGCAATTTGCGTCGGATACATGCTGCGTTTATTGTTGATAAGGACAGCCAGAAGCCAATGCTGATTGGCAAGGGTGGTACCAAGCTCAAGCAAATCTCAACTGAAGCACGTCAGGATATGGAAAATCTGTTCGGCGGTAAGGTCTGGCTTGAGACTTGGGTCAAGGTCAAAGGCGGTTGGGCAGATGACGAGCGGGCACTGAAATCACTGGGATTTTAACGGCCTGGCAAGTGCAAGCTAGAATCCGAATCTAGACCAGAAAAACAGCACATTCCCATTTCCGCGCCCGCCAGGCACATAGCTGGTGTTGAGTGAATATCGATCATAATTCACAGAGGCAATGGGGAACAGAATAGGGATGGGGGAGTATTTGAAGACGTCATTTCGGTAGGTCAGGCCTGCAGTGTAGCCAAGACCCGCATGCAGTCCGGACTGATTGCCAAACATCCATTGGTGACCATAGCCCATGATGGGTTGGGGTCTGCTATGAGAGTCTGAGAATGCCATCATGTAGATGCCTTCCCAATTCCCGGCCTCGTTATAACGGCTGCGACCATACCCCAGCCCCCAGGTGAATTCACGGAACGAGTCTATTTTGTCATCGTCATAAGCGAAGCGAAGATGATGCGTCCAAAGCGGGAGATAGAGATCGTGACTGCCGGTATCCCAGATTTCGCTGACCCGCTGACAGGCGCGATCTATCCAGCTGTATTCAGTATCACAGGCTGCATAGGAGGTCGGAATGCACAATAATAACGAGAGTGGTAACAGGCTGATTGGGCTTATTTTCATGTGATGTATATGCTCGTTGTAATGATCACATTTATAGATGACATCAAAAGTGCTGAAAAGGTTTCTTCTGAATAGCGTCTAAATGAATAGAATTTACCATTTATTTTCACTGGGCTCACATGGCGACTAGTCATCAGGCCAGACTCGAAGACCAGCCCGTTTACGTGCTGCATACCCATCCATTCAAGGAAACCAGTCTGGTGGTTGAGCTTTTTTCACGTGATTTAGGCCGGGTGGCTGCTGTTGCCAAGGGGGCGCGTCGGCCTCGTTCTGCCATGCGTGGTATGTTGCAATCGTTTCAACCCTTGTTGGGTACTTGGTCGGGAAAAAATGAACTGCGCAACCTCCACAGCCTGGAATGGGGTGAGGGTTTGCTGTTGTTGCAGGGACAGGCACTCATGTGCGGCTTTTATATGAATGAATTGTTGTTGCGGCTACTGCCTCGAGAAGATGCGCATGAGGCGCTGTTTGCATTTTATGGACATACGCTGCGAGCACTCTCGATGGCACCAGAGAGTGCCATCACGCTGCGACGTTTTGAATTGAAAATGCTGCAGGAGATGGGCTATGCCGTTCCACTGGAACAAGATGAGCACGACCGTGCGATAGATATTAACCGCAATTATATCTATATGCCCGAGCGTGGTGCCTGCAGCGTGCAGGAAAATACAGGCAGGCAAAACGGGGTACAATTATCTGGAACTACCTTGCTGGATATGGCGCGTGATGATTACAGCTCGCCACAGACCCAGCTGCAGAGCAAACAATTGATGCGCATGCTGCTGGGACATTATCTTGGTGAAAAACCCTTACATACCCGACAACTCTTGATTGACCTTCAGGCACTATGATTAAACTAGGCGTTAACATTGATCACGTCGCAACACTGCGTCAGGCGCGTGGTACCCAGTATCCCAGCGTAGTGCAAGCCGCGCTGCGTGCTGAAGAAGCCGGCGCGGATAGCATCACCATTCATTTGCGTGAGGACAGGCGCCATATTCAGGATGCGGATGTTTATGCATTACGCCCGCTACTACAAACCAAGATGAATCTTGAAATGGCAGCTACTGACGAGATGGTGGATATTGCCTTGAAAGTGCGTCCGCAAGATGTCTGTTTGGTGCCAGAACGCCGCGAGGAACGTACCACGGAAGGTGGATTGGAAGTCGCGGCTAATCAGGACCGGATTGCTGAGATTTGTGATCGACTGAGTGATGCCGGTATACGTGTTTCGCTCTTTATTGCGCCAGATATTGCCCAAATAGAAGCAGCAAAAACAGTGGGTGCGCCGGTGATTGAGATTCACACCGGCCACTATGCTGATACGACAGGTACGGTTCAAGGTCATGAGCTGGCACGTATTACAGAGGCGGCTCGTCATGCGCAGTCGCTTGGTCTGGTGGTGAATGCCGGACATGGACTGAATATTCACAACGTACATCCGATTGCTGCGATCCCGGGTATGGAGGAGCTCAATATCGGCCACGCAATTGTCGCGCATGCCCTATTTGTGGGTTGGGAATATGCGATTCGAGAAATGAAATCGCTGATGGTAGCGGCCGCCCGATGATCTTTGGTATTGGTACCGATATCGTGGAGGTTTCACGGATTGAGGATTCACTGGAGCGTTTTGGTAATGCCTTTGCAGAACGCATTCTTAACGAGCAGGAGTGGCATAGTTATAGTCAGTCCGCTACGCCTTCACGCTTTCTTGCCAAACGATTTGCCGCCAAGGAAGCCTTTTCAAAAGCACTCGGTACGGGTATTCGTGGCGTGGCCAGTTTTCAGAACATTGGTGTGACGCATGACGATATGGGGAAGCCAGTGCTGGATATTGCACCAGAGTTGCAGGCCTTGCTGGATAGCAAAGGGATTCGCTATATGCATCTCTCTATCAGCGATGAAAAGGCGCTGGCCGCGGCGTTTGTCGTGCTGGAAACATGAGTGGTGAGTGAGATGGATTACGAGCGCCGCTTTGGCGGCGTCCGCAGATTGTACGGGCGTGCAGCGCTGGACACCCTGAGCAAGGCACATGTATGTGTTATTGGTATTGGTGGGGTGGGCTCATGGGCTGCAGAGGCTTTGGCGCGCAGTGCAGTAGGGCATATCACCCTGATTGATCTCGACAACATTGCCGAGTCCAACGTCAATCGGCAGTTGCATGCGGTAGAAGGCGATTTTGGCAAGGCAAAAGTGAAGGCCATGGCTGAACGGATTCATAGCATCAACCCGGATTGCCATATCACGCAAATCGAGGATTTTGTAGCGCCCGATAATGCCGCCGCGCTACTATCAGCTGGCTATGATGTTGTACTGGATGCGATTGATGACGCCAAGGCCAAGGTTGCGATTGCCGCTTATTGCCGCGCCCACAAGTTGCGCTTGGTGATGACGGGAGCCGCAGGCGGTAGGCTAGATCCTACCCGAATTCAATCTGCTGATCTCGCCAAAGTGACAGGCGACCGCTTATTGGCAAAAGTGCGTAACCAGTTGCGGCGAGACCATGGCTTCCCCAAGGGGGATAAAAGTAAATTCGCTATACCTTGCATCTATTCTGATGAGCCAGTGCAAAAACCTCAACCCATCGATTCAGAGCCGGAGAGCTGTGAGGCAGGTAACAGCATCACCGGACTCAACTGTGCAGGTTATGGCTCATCTGTGTGTGTGACCGCGCCGTTCGGCATGGCCGCTGCAGGCTTGGTACTGAACCTCTTGCTCAAAACCTAGTCTGCTAGCTTGGTTCTCTTAGGAGATACGTAGCAGACATGACCCAATCTTCCTCTTTCAAAGGCAATAAGGCTTACCTGCCCAGCAAACCATGCGTTACTTGCGGCAGGCAAATGACGTGGCGCAAAGCTTGGGCTAGAAACTGGGAAAGCGTCAAATACTGTTCTGCAGCCTGTCGCCGTCTCGCGAAATCAACACCATGACTGTACGGCACCTGATTCTTATACTGGGCGACCAACTTAATCTGGATAACCCTGCACTGGAAGAGATTGACCTGCAGCGTGATCGTATTTTGATGGTGGAGGCACCGGCAGAAGCTAGCCATGTCTGGAGCCACAAGGCACGTATCGCATTGTTTCTCTCTGCCATGCGGCATTTTGCCGAAACATTGGAACAACATGCATTTCCACTGATTTATCTCAAGCTAGGTGAGCATGATTTTGCCCAGCTTGAATCGGCCTGGCAGCATTACATTGAAATCTTAAAACCTCAGAAATTGATTGTGTGCGAGGCGGGCGAATACCGCGTTCAGCAGGCGCTTCAATCCTGCGCTGAGCAAGCAGGGATTCCACTTGTGATCCGTGACGATGCTCATTTTATGTGCAGCAAGGCAGATTTCATGCGCTGGGCCGGGAATAGCAAGTCCCTGCGCATGGAATTTTTCTATCGCAACATGCGTAAACAGCATGGCGTGCTCATGAAAGAAGGCAAACCGATTGGCGGTGACTGGAATTATGATCAAGAAAATCGGCAGGCTTTTGGTAAGCAGGGGCCTGGCGCAGTACCCTACTTGCCAAAAGCCAATGTTGATGACATCACGCATGAGGTGCTGGCCGATGTTGAACACTATTTTCCCGAGCATCCCGGTAGCCTAAAGCATTTCAGCTGGCCGGTGACACGCGCAGAAGCCTTAGCGTTTCTGGAGGACTTCATTGCCAATAAACTTCCGGCATTTGGACCACATCAGGATGCTATGTGGCAGGATCAGCCTTTCTTATGGCACTCCCTGCTGGCATCCTCACTCAACCTTAAGCTGCTTGATCCGCGCGAGGTGATTGCAGCGGCAGAACAGGCGTATCAACAACAATCCCTACCGCTTGCCAGCGTAGAAGGCTTTATCCGGCAGATACTGGGCTGGCGTGAGTTTATTCGTGGGGTTTACTGGCTGGATATGCCGGGCTTAGGCGAGGCGAATCATTTTAAGCATCAGCGTCCATTGCCATCATGGTTCTGGACAGGTGATACGCACATGAATTGCTTGCGCCAAACCATCCAGCAAACGCTCGATTATGGGTATGCGCATCATATTCAGCGTTTGATGGTGACAGGGCTGTTCGGCTTGCTGGCAGAAATCAATCCGCGTGAAGTGGAGGCCTGGTATCTCGCCGTATATGTGGATGCCGTCGAGTGGGTGGAACTTCCGAATACTGCTGGCATGGCACTCTATGCCAATGGCGGCCGCTTTACGAGCAAACCTTATGTGGCGAGTGGTGCTTACATTAAGCGCATGAGCAACTACTGTGCAGGCTGTCGATACAAGCCGGAGACCAAGACCGGGCCCGAAGCTTGTCCATTCACTACGCTCTACTGGCACTTTCTCATCAAGCATCATGAAAGCATTGCTAGCAACCCTCGTACCACGCTGATGGTGCGGCATGTCAATAAAATGAGTGAAGAAGAGAAGGCCGCCATTCAGCGCTATGCTAGTTCCTTGCTGGAGGCGTTTTCCAGGCACTAGGCCAGTAGGGCTATATCATCAAGTCACCTATTTGTAATTTGCACGCCAGACAAAAACGACACGTTGATGTTTCTGGCTCGTGGTTAAATGGTGCGTCTTGACTTCGCCATAATAATCGCCCGTGATCACATAGCGCCCTGGTGGAAGCTTGGCCAATAAGTAGGGGCCCTTGGTCACGGTTTCGAGTACCAGGTTGCCCTTGACATCCTTGATGGTGACAGGAATTTCAGCCAGGAAATGTTCCGATTCGGGAGTTTTCCTGACAAACATTAGCTCAACTGGATATTCCCGCGCAATACGTCGCATTTCCTGTGATTCACAGTATCCAATGCCCCCTGTGACATACACCACTTCAGTCCATTCAGTGCTGTAGGTTTTTTCTGGCAGGCGGCTTTCTTCAGGTGTGCAAGGTTCCTGCACGTAGACATTTGGATCATCCTCATGATGTTCTGCCAGAACAAGTGGAGATCCAAGTAGCAAGGATATCAACAGCCACATTGAAAATGTATGCATCGAGACTTTCATCATGGTTGTCCTCAATGTTGTGAGGGTATACAACGCTATGATGAGCTTGATAAAGCACTATTTCAATAGTGGTTTTAAATAAATTCTTGCGAACGCGCCTGCTGTGGAAAGAGATGGATGATATTAACGCTGGATTTTCGCCAGACAGCTCAGGCTAACAGAGTCAGTGGGACGCATAAGACTTCTGCCAATTCGCTGTACAGTACTGCCAGCCATCCTGCCATCATGGTGTAAATGCCGGGATTGACTGGCTTGGCAGGTTTTACATCGAATGCGACGCAGATGCGTTCTTCATTGGCACTGAATGGAATCGTACGGTGAAATACCGAAGAAGGGAAAAAGCAGACATCACCCACTTCAGGCTTGACCAGGCGCGTTGGAAAATTGGTATGTTGCTGTGGATAGTGATCACCATGCGTACTGAGTTCAATGCACCCTTCTTCCTGATTGGCAAGTTGCTTAGGCATGGCCAGATAGACTGCACCACTGATCCAGCCTTCTTCATGAATATGCGAGTCAAGATGACCACCCTGACGCATGCGGACATACCAGGAACTACTGAACTCAATGTGCTTTGGAAATTCCTTGATAAATGCGCAATCCTCGTGTTTGTATTGTTCATAGTAGCGGCGAATGGTGTCTGCGATCAGTTCTGCCAGTGTGCGAAACGAGGCCTCAGGGCGTTTGAAAAGATTGCCAGAGGATTGCGTGCCGTGATGCAGTCGACTTTGCTGCCTGGCTGAAATGTCCGCCTGTTCAATGTCATGTAGCAGTGCTTTCAGGAGAGGGCTATCTGGCTCGGCAAGTGCGTCAATGCGGCCGTGATAGACAAAATCAAGCGGCTTGGGACAGAAATTGTAAGTGTCTGGTACACCAAAATTGATGGCATGGTGACTGGAGAGCGTCGCCAGTAGCGGCGAACTACTGTTGGATGCAATAGCCGCTTGTAGCTTTTGACGAAACGCATCATAGCGCTCAGTCTTATATAAACAATACAAGGTGCGCTCTTGCCAGTCGTCGTGCCTGGATCGCTCAAAGTGTGGGATCGCGCGTTCCAGTTCACCGTTGTCGTAGAGGAAAATAGCCAGATTGTAATTCGCACTCGGATTGTCAGGGTCAATCGCCAGGGCTTGATTAAAATGCGCTACGGCTTCATTCAGCTTGCCTTGATGCCAGAGTGATTCCCCCAGATTGCTATGGGCTTCGGCATAATTTGGCTGCAAGGCGAGTGCCTGTTGAAAGCTCTTGATGGCATCTTCAAGCAGACCATGATTGCGTAGCGCAGTGCCTAAGTTAAAGTGACCGCGCGCATCTGGGTAAATCGCGAGTGCCTTTCGGTAGTTTGTAATGGCTTCTTCCAGCTTGCCCTGTAATTGCAGTACAGCACCCAGGTTGCCATAGGCTTCATAAAATCCAGGCTCAATTGCAATCGCTTTGCGATAAGCCGCCAGCGCTTCTTCCAGCCGATTTTCCTGCTGTAATGCAATGCCCAGATTAAACCAGGCGGGTGCAAGTGCTGGCTTGAGCGCAACGGCTTTGCGATAGCTCTGGATAGATGCTTCCACCTTGCCCAAGTGACCAAGCACAACCCCAAGATTGAAATGAATTTCGGCAATCTTATTGTCCAGTGAGATTGCCTTGCGGTAGATGGTCTCTGCTTCTGAAAACTTTCGCTGGCTCTCAAGTGCTACGCCCAACACATTGTAAAGAATGAACATTTGCGGGTATTGCTGGATCATGCGCCGCGCCGTGGTTTCGGCTTGCGGCAGTTGACCGGCATTAAGCAGGCCGAGCAGTGACTGGATTTCCTGCTGAGATGCCAATCGTGGCTGTTGGGTTTGCATTCTCATGGTTTGCACCAATGCGGCATGAGGTTAAGTTGATAGCGCAGCTTCTGCACCTTGTTAGTGCTTGATTATACATTCTGTTAACAAGATGTAAATAAGTTGTAAATGTTTTGTAAAAGATGGTTGCGGGTGATGGTTGCGGGACTTGAAAATATCAGGATGTGGCTTCATATATGGAGCATTGCATGTTTAACAACAGGAGATTTAACGAATGAGTGCGCAAACAGTTCAAAAAGAGACATTGGGCTTTCAAGCAGAGGTCAAGCAACTGCTGCAGTTGATGATTCACTCGCTCTACAGCAACAAGGAAATTGTCCTGCGTGAATTGATTTCCAATGCCTCGGATGCTGCTGATAAATTGCGTTTTGAAGCTCTGGCCAATAACAGCCTCTATGAAAACGAGAGTGAACTGAAGATTCGCGTTGCATTTGACAAGACAGCGCGTACTGTCACCATTTCTGACAACGGTATCGGCATGAGTCGTCAGGAAGTGATCGATAACATTGGCACCATTGCTAAATCCGGTACCAAGGAATTTCTTAATGCCTTAAGTGGTGATCAGGCCAAGGATGCCAATCTGATTGGTCAGTTTGGCGTGGGTTTCTACTCCTCATTTATCATTGCCGATAAAGTCACGCTGATTACCCGTCGTGCAGGCAGCACAGAGGCGGTTCAGTGGGAATCCACAGGCGAAGGGGACTTTACGCTTGAGTCCGTTGAGAAATCGAGCCGTGGCACTGATATTGTTTTGCACTTGCGTGAGGGCGAGGATGAATTCCTCAATGACTGGAAACTGAAGTCCATCATCCGCAAATATTCCGATCACATCACATTACCCATCGTGATGAAGAAATCTGAGTGGAAAGATGGTGAACAGGTGCCTACCGATGAAGACGAAGTCGTCAACAAGGCTTCTGCGTTGTGGGCACGCAGCAAGCAGGACATCAGTGATGAAGATTACAAGGAGTTTTACAAGCACGTATCGCATGATTTTCAGGAACCGTTGGCCTGGAGTCACAATCGCGTAGAGGGCAAGCAGGAATATATCTCGCTGCTTTACATACCCTCCAATGCGCCGTTTGACCTGTATGACCGTGATCGACGCCATGGTATCAAGCTATATGTGAAACGTGTTTTCATTATGGAAGATGCTGAAAAGCTGATGCCGCAATATCTGCGTTTTGTGCGTGGTGTTATTGATAGTGCTGATTTGCCTTTGAATGTTTCGCGTGAAATTTTGCAACACAGCAAGGACATTGACACCATCAAAGCGGGTTCGGTGAAGAAGGTATTGGGTCTGCTGGAAGATCTGGCCGAAAACAAACCTGAAGAATATAGCAAGTTCTGGAATGAGTTTGGCCGTGTTCTCAAGGAAGGGCCTGGTGAAGATTTCGCCAACAAGGAAAAAATTGCCGGGCTATTGCGGTTTGCATCCACCCACCTTGATACCGAAGAACAAGTGGTTTCGCTCAAAGCTTATGTTGAGCGTATGAAAGAAGGGCAAGACAAGATTTACTACATCACTGCAGATAGTTTTGCCGCTGCCAAGCACAGCCCGCATCTGGAAATTTTCCGAAAGAAGGGCATCGAAGTCCTGCTGCTATCAGATCGGGTGGACGAGTGGATGCTGGGTGGTCTGACTGAGTTTGACGGTAAGCCATTGCAATCGGTTGCCAAGGGTGAACTTGATCTGGGTAAGCTTGAGGATGAAAAAGAGAAAGAAGAGCAGAAGAAAGTAGAAGATAACTTCAAGGAACTGGTTGATAAGATTCAGAAGTCTCTCGGTGATCGCGTCAAAGAAGTTAAAGTGACGCACCGTTTGACAGATTCACCTGCCTGCCTGGTCGCTGGCGAGCACGATCTGTCAGGTAATCTTGAGCGACTGCTGAAATCGGCCGGGCAGAAAACACCTGATACCAAGCCAACGCTGGAAATCAATCCGAACCATCGTTTGCTGGACATTCTCAAGTCTGAAGCAGATCAAAACCGTTTTGATGATCTTGCGCATGTGTTGTTTGATCAGGCGTTATTGGCAGAAGGTGGTCAGTTGGAAGACCCTGCAAGCTTTGTGAAGCGCATGAACAGCTTGTTGGCTTAATTGCTCACAAGACACCAGCCCGCAGGTAGAAAAATCTGCGGGTTTTTATTGACATCATAAATGCGAATCATTATCATTATCACATAAGCTCATTTTGCGATCAAAACATGCAACCACCAACAACATATGATGCGCAGTACGATCCTGACTTGCCTGATGCCAGTGCAGTGATGGCTTCTCTCTGCTGTGTGGCAACCCAGTATGCAAGCCATCCGTCACTGGAGTTGGCCAAATTAGCGGCCAGTCTGGCGCATAAGTTGACGGCGCCACAGTATGCAGAATCAAAGCTTGTGGTTGAGGTTGCAAAACGTTTGGTGCGTCAATGGGACGATGTACTTTTTACCCAAGCGGCAGATCAAAGCCGCGTGGTGCCTGCAAGTCAGGCATTGCAATAGTTTTTAGCTAATCTAGATACTGGAGTCACAATGTCGCGATTTACGGGTTCACGCATGAAAGTCATGCGTTCGTTGGGTGTCGATTTACCAGGCTTGTCCCGTAAGACCATAGAAGCGCGTCCAACGCCGCCTGGACAGCATGGTGCCAAGGCAATACGCCGCAAGAAGTCGGATTTTGGCATCAAGTTGCAGGAGAAGCAGAAGTTACGCTTTAACTATGGGCTTTCCGAGCGACAGTTGCGCCGCTTGATGTTGGATGCGCGAAAAGGCAATGCGCCAACGGGTGAAACTTTGCTGCAATTGCTGGAGCGCAGATTGGATAACGTGGTGTTCCGTGCCGGTTTGGCTCCCACCATTCCTGCTGCCCGACAATTGGTATCGCATCGCCATATCAAACTCAATGGCAAGCTGGTGAACATTCCGTCTATCCGTCTTAAGGTGGGGGATGAAATCACCATTAAACAAGAAAGTCTGCATTTGCCAGTCATTCAGGAAACACTGAAGGATCTGCCACTGATTCGCCCGGAATGGCTGGTCTGGGATGAAGTTGGCAAAGTTGGACGTGTCGCACACTTACCTGCGGCGGAAGACGTCCCGTTTCCGGTAGATGTGCAGCAAGTGGTCGAATATTACGCCAACCGTATTTAGGTTGGACAGGTAAACAGGGATTCATGCTCTCCTCACTCGGTCGTCTTTATGGCGACCTTTTTTTTACAAGGGCTTGACTCTACAAATGAGAATTATTATCATTTATTATGACGCTTAAGGAAAATACTGGTTACAACTCATCGAGTCAGGCTTCTCAGAACCTGTCAACTGGCTCTGTCGCCCGCTATACCAGTAAAACCTTGTTTTCAGGGGCGCGTGAGATCGTGATTGAGCATGCCGGTGATGAGTACCGTCTGAGGTTGACCAATCAGGGCAAACTGATACTGACAAAGTAATGAGGAGGCTTTGATGAGCAACGAACCCTGTAAGCGTATTGTGTTATCCGGTGCTGAAGGTTGTCGGGTAACTTATTGTGAAGATTGTAAAGTGGCAGAGATCGAAGTGGGAGCGGTCAGTTTGCGCCTGCATGTGCCAGCTTTTGAAGCGCTATCAGATATTCTGAGTGAGGCGTCGGCCAAATTAAATGCCTTGCATCGTGCGCAAGTTGAAATGGAGATGGATAAAGAGTTGCATTATGTCCACTGAGCAGCACCGAAAACACGCAAGAGCACTCGCTGCCTATGCCTCCCAGGAGGATACGGCAGTCACTGTGCTTACCATGAATGCGGCCAATGATACCGTGGCATTGAGCCTGCCAGTAGGTAATCCAATACGCAAACAGTTTTCCTTGCTGGTATTTATTTTGGTGGCTGTTGCACATCTGCTCTTGATCTGGGGGCTTGTTAAACTAAGCCAGACGATGCAGCTTGATCTTGAAATGACTGAGCCAACACCGATGTTGGTAAGTCTGGTGAATGAGGTGGCGTCTGCACCAGAACCAGCACCTGAAGTGGTTGAAATTGTCCCTCCGCCACCGCCCCCCAAGCCTAAGCCAGTGACCAAGAAACAGCAGCCAGCAGAAGTAATGCCTGAACCTGTTGTGAAAGAAGTGCCTGTGGTCAATGAATCAGTGGCTACCCCCAGTGAACAGGTCGTTGAGCCTGTGGTTGAGCAGCCTGTTGCATCACCTTCAGTTGCGCCTGCTGAACAGGTGTCTGCCGCTGCACCCAAGGAGACTGAGTCTGTAGCGCAGGATGTCGTTGAGCCCCCCAAATTTGGTGCGGCCTATTTACATAACCCCCCACCTCAATACCCTGTGGTTTCCCGCAGAATTGGTGAAGAGGGCCGCGTTTTGCTACGCGTGCTGGTGAGTAAGAAGGGTGATGCTGAACAGGTGGAAATTGAAACCGGGAGTGGGTCAACTCGATTAGACAAAGCGGCGATGGACGCGGTAAAAAAATGGCGCTTTATTCCAGCAAAGCGTAACAATGAGCCGATTAGTGCTTTTGTGATTGTGCCCATCCAATTTACCTTGAATAGTTGATATTGATTGCATTAAGGATTTTTCATGAATAGTGGTTACGAGTTTGATGGATTGAAGTTTTTGGCCGAAGGCGGATATGTCTCCATGGGGGTGGCCATTGCATTGTTAGCGATGTCGATTGCCAGTTGGTATTTGATTGTTGTCAAAACCTACGGAGCATTCAAATTGCGGCGGCACTCCAAGCGTTATATCCAGCGCTTCTGGGAGGCAGGGAGTATTCAAAAAGCCATTCGTGAAACCTCAGAGTACAGTCCAGCGGCGACACTGGTGTTGCAATCTGTGCGGGCGGCGGAGCATTATCAGCGCCATGTGAACCAGGCTTCAGGTGAAATTTGCAGCCGTGACGAGTTTATTGCACGTGCCATGCGACGTGTCATGGGAGAAACCTCTGCTGGGATGGAGCGCGGCATGACCGTGCTGGCATCAGTAGGTAGCATTGCTCCCTTTGTAGGGCTGTTTGGTACTGTATGGGGAATTTACCACGCCCTTGCCAGTATTAGCCTGAGTGGCCAGGCTACCTTGGATAAAGTGGCTGGCCCAGTTGGCGAAGCCTTGATTATGACTGCCATGGGTCTTGCAGTGGCAATTCCTGCTGTGTTGGCCTACAACGCCTTTGTCAGAATGAATCGAAATCTGCTGGCAGAAACTGAAGCGTTTGCGCAGGATGTGCATGTGTTGTTGATGACTGGCAGTGCGCTGAATGTCGAGCTGCAGGACGTTCAGGAGTCGACTGCTTCAGTTAAAGCCCGTGTTCAGGAAGCAACAGCATGATTGGTTCTGGCCATGGTCTGGGTGGGGGAGATCACTCTGCACCCATGAATGAAATCAACATGATCCCCTTGATTGATGTGATGTTGGTATTGCTGGTGATCTTCATTATTACTGCACCGCTGCTGACGCATGCGGTACGTATTGACCTGCCACAGGCAAGCAGCCAGCCGCTCCCTGAAAAGCCCGAAGTCATCTCGATTGCGATTGATGAAGCGGGGCAGATGTACTGGAATGATGCTCCACTGGTTGAAGGCGAGTTGGCAGTTAAATTGCAAAAGGCGGCACAGCAAGAGCCGCAGCCGGAAATGCATATACGAGCAGACAAGGGCACGCGTTATCAGATATTGGCTGAAGTCATGGCAGACGCACAGCAAGCCGGTATTCAAAAACTTGGCTTTGTCAGCCAACCAGCAGGAAATTGAGCCAGTGGCAGACATCCTTAGCTAATAAAATTTCTATATCCACTATGATCTAGCCAGCCAGTGAGTGTTCTCAGGTAGCCAGCCAGTGATCAAAAATCACAGGGAGTGTTACCTTGAACCACTTACTAGTGCGGGCATCTGTATCTCGCATCAAATTATTGCCATGGGCTGTTTCAATGGCGCTCTTTGCCTTATCTTCTCAGGCAGTTGTTGCAGAACAGGTGCCGGAAAATGAGGCCGATACGCTACCGGTCGTCCGTGTTTCTGAAAATCGCACAATCGAACCTTCATCAGAATCCACAGGCTCTTATACAGTTGGCGCCACCACAACTGCTACCAGGCTCAATACTTCAATCAGGGAGACACCGCAGTCCATTTCAGTGATTACGCGTTCACGCATGGATGACTTTCGGTTGAACTCGGTCAATGACGTGCTGGAATTTGCTACTGGCATCAAGGTAGAGCGTGTTGAGCCAGACCGGTCCTACTATACGGCGCGTGGATCCGACATTACCAATTTCCAGATTGATGGCATCGGTACCCCATTTGCACAAGGCCTCGTGTTTGGCGACCTGGATACTGCCATCTATGATCGTATTGAAGTATTGCGCGGCGCTAATGGGTTGCTGACGGGAACAGGTAATCCTTCAGCCACCATCAACTTCATCCGCAAGCGACCCACCGCAGACTTTCAGATGAAAATTGATGCTTCGGTGGGTTCCTGGGACTATCGTCGCCTTGATGTGGATGTGTCAGGCCCACTGACGGAATCAGGTAATGTGCGAGGTCGTCTGGTGCTGGCGAATCAGAACCGGGGTTCTCATCTTGATCGCTACAGCAGCGAGCGTAATGTGGCTTATGGCATCATCGAGGCCGACATTACCGAGCAGACGCGCTTAGCTTTCGGTCACACCTACCAAGAGAACGATGCCAATGGGACGATGTGGGGTAGTCTGCCATTGTTATATGCCGATGGTAGCAAGCGAAGTTACAGACGATCAGACTCAACCGCGCCAGATTGGAGTTATTGGGACACCATTAACAACGTGACCTTTGCTGAATTGACTCACCAATTCAGTAATGACTGGATGATCAAAACCCAGCTGACACGCAAGGAAATCACCTCAGACTCCAGGCTTTCCTATATTTTTGGGAATGAAGATCGCGCGACTGGCACGGGCCTATTTGCTTGGCCCGGCATCTACCGTGACCAGAGTGAGGAATACATTGTCGATGCTTACATCTCTGGCCCATTCACCTTGGCTGGTCGAGAACATGAGCTGGTATTCGGTACCAGTTGGTCAAGGTCGGATTTGGACGAAACCGAGGAGTCTGCGGATTATGGCGTCGCTGCGCTCCCCAGCTTTGATGCTGCTGCTAGCTTGCCACTACCCAATTTTGTACGATCAGGCAATACCGCAAAATTGCGTAACAAGCGCAACAATACCTATCTGGCAGCCAAGTTCAATATCACAGATGATCTTAAGCTGACCGCCGGTGCCAATATGCTCAGCTATAAGCTGAAGGGTGAGAGCTATGGTGCGCCACAGGATTCCGATGCACACAACAAGATCACCCCATATCTGGGCGCTATCTATGATCTGGATGATCATTATTCCCTGTATGCCAGCTATACTGGCATTTACAACCCGCAGGTGCTTCTGGATGGAAATTTGAAACCGCTGGCACCGATTGAAGGCACCAACTATGAAGCCGGGATCAAGGCCGAGTTTTTTGACAAGCAGCTGAATGCCTCGTTTGCGGTGTTTAAAAACGAGCAGGAAAATGTTGCCGAGCAGATTGGCACCATGGGTATCCGGCCAATTCACCAAGGAATTGATGTCGAAACACAAGGCTATGAATTTGATATTTCGGGCGAGATGACTGCCAATCTGAATATCAGTGGTGGTTATACGCGCCTCATGAGCGTCAAGGATAAACGTGGCGACAACGTTAAACCCTATATTCCACGCCAGATGCTGCATCTCAGTGCTGTCTACAGGATCCCTTATGTCGAGAAATTGAAAGTCGGGGCCAGTCTGAACTGGCAGGATGATATCCATGCCGATATTGATCTTGGTGGCGTGGGTGTGGTGCGCTACAAACAGGACAGTTACGCCGTTGTTAACCTGATGGCTAACTATGCCATTAGCCCACACTGGAATGCTGCGCTCAATATTTACAATCTGACGGATGAAAAATATCTTGCCAGCATGATGTGGGCTAACTTCGGACAGGGTTATTACGCTGCGCCGAGAAATGCGATGGCTACGCTGACATGGAAATACTGATGAAAAACTATGATGTCAGCGCGCCAACATCGTGCCGAAATATCTTGGAGGCGCGTTGATGTTACGTGGTGCCTTGGTAGCATTGCATCGATGGTTTGGCCTGTTTATTGCCGGATTTCTGTTTGTGGCGGGTCTGACAGGTGCCATTATTTCCTGGGATCACGAGCTGGATGAATGGCTCAATCCGGACATGTTTCATGCCCGGAGTGGGGATTTAGCGGCTACTCACACACCATTGCAGTTGGCTAATCAGCTTGAGGCGGATGATCCGCACATGATGGTGACCTGGCTACCGCTGGATCGTGAGCCCGGTCATACCCTGACGATGTTTTCACGTGCCACGCTGAACCCTCAGACTGGCAAAGCCTATCCACAGGAGTTCAATCAGATGGCGGTTGATCCTGTAAGCGGTGAAATACAGGCCAAACGCTTCTGGGGCGCGGTTTCATTATCACGTGAAAACCTCCTGCCATTTCTTTATAAATTGCACTACAGCTTGCATATTCCTGATGGATTTGGCCTTGAACTTGGCATCCTGCTGTTCGGTATTGTCGGTATCGTGTGGGCAATCGACGCTTTTATCGCACTCTGGATATCATTCCCCAAGCTGGCTAGCTGGCGCAAATCGTTTGCTTTCAGAATGAAACAAGGGCCATACAAACGCAATTTCGACCTGCACCGATCTGGTGGCGTTTGGCTGTGGCTGCTATTGCTGATGTTGGCCATTACCTCGGTTTCCATGAACCTCAATTATCAAGTCATGCGGCCGTTGGTCTCCATTTTCTCAGAACTCACCCCAAGACCTTTCATGGTGCGCATGCCTCGTGCACCAGATGAGCCGATCAAGCCAGTGGTAAGCCGTGAGGAGGTCTTGCGTCTGGCGCAAGCAGAGGCGGTGCAAAGAGGCTGGCGTGAACCGGCTGGCGCTATATTCTATTCACCAGAGTTCGGTGTTTATGGCGTGGGCTTTTTTGAGGTAGGACATGATCATGGTGACGGAGGATTAGGCAATCCTTGGCTCTATTTTGATGGGCCGGATGGCAAGTTTCTTGGCGCTGAAGTTCCGGGAACTGGCACTGCCGGTGATATCTTCATGCAGGCACAGTTTCCATTGCATTCTGGACGCATACTGGGCTTGCCAGGACGCATCCTGATTTCGATCATGGGGTTGGTGGTGGCCATCCTTTCTATCACCGGTATTTACATCTGGCTAAAAAAGTCCCGCGCGCGTTTTCGTCACAGACTTTCAGTCAGGCCTGGCAATATTTCAGGGCAGTTGATAGCGAAAACTAATTCAGAGTCATTCTCCTGACGAGCACTTTTGTGCGCCGCCTTGCGCGTAAGTCTTCCGGATGCTCGAACTTCCGGAAGACTTGCTTTGTCGTAAAAATGTAACGTCTTTGTATTGTTCTCATGACATCATCAAATGCATCTGAACATAAGGCGAGTACAATTCTTGCTAGTTTATAATCCAGTGATACTCTCAATTAATGTACAGGTCATGGTTTGCCTACCATGCGTTAAATCATGACCGCCGCCTCAAAACGGAAAGAAGAGCTTGACTATGACCACGCCAAAAACACCCAAAACACGCACCACGAAACCCACAACGCCAGAAGTGGCCACGGAAAAAACACCTGTGACTCAGGCACTTGAAAACCATTTGCGTTATACATCCTTTAAAACCAAGGCGGTCTCAACCCCGCGCGATTGGTATGTTACTGCGGCTAATACCGTGCGTGACCATGTTGTCGAACGTTGGGTACACACTTCCGAATCCTATTTCGATCAAGATCCGAAAAGGGTCTATTACCTCTCACTAGAATTTCTGATTGGTCGCATGTTTTCCAATGCCGCACTGAATTTGGGCATTGAGCCGGAAATTCGTGAAGGGTTGCACGCATTGGGGCAGGACATGGAGACCATCGTGGAGATGGAAAATGATGCTGCCCTGGGAAATGGCGGCCTGGGAAGACTGGCCGCCTGTTTTCTCGATTCAATGGCAACGATGGATATCCCAGGTACCGGCTACGGTATTCGCTATGAGTATGGCATGTTCAGACAGGCCATTATCAATGGCCAACAGATTGAGAACCCGGATAACTGGTTGCGCTATGGCAATATCTGGGAGTTCCAGCGACCCGAGAGTACCTACACTGTTAAATTCTATGGGCGCGTCGTTGAGTTCCCGGGCGAGCATGGTGTGGAACACCACTGGGTGGATTACGAGCCGGTACTGGCCATGGCCTATGATGTACCCATTCCAGGCTATGATACAGAAACCGTGAACAACCTCAGGCTATGGTCCGCCAAGGCAGCGCGTGAATTCGATCTATCGCATTTCAATGATGGTAATTATGAGAAAGCGGTAGAGGAGCGTAACGCCACTGAAAATATCTCCAAGGTGCTGTATCCGAACGACACCTCAGAGTTGGGTAAGGAATTGCGACTCAAGCAGCAGTATTTCTTTGTGTCTGCATCCATTCAAGACATTCTGCGACGCTATCTGGCCACCCATCAGGGCTGGGATATGCTGCCAGAAAAAGTGGCAATACAGTTAAACGATACACACCCGGCTATTGCGGTGGCCGAGATGATGTATCAGCTGGTGGATGTTCACCACTTGTCATGGCAGCGTGCATGGTCGCTGATTATCAAGATTTTTGCCTACACCAACCACACCCTGATGCCAGAGGCTTTGGAAACCTGGTCGGTCGAGCTGATGGGGCGACTGTTACCACGACATCTCCAGATCATCTATCAGATCAATCACGATTTCCTCCATATGGTGAACCATCGCTTTCCCGGCGACACCGATTTGTTGACCCGGGTATCCATCATTGATGAAACCCATGGTCGCCGTATCAGAATGGCACATTTGGCAGTGGTTGGAAGTCATACGGTGAACGGGGTTGCAGCTTTGCACAGTGAATTGTTGAAGTCCACGCTATTTGCTGATTTCAACCGGATTTATCCCGGCAAGCTGGTCAATGTCACTAACGGTATTACCCCCCGTCGTTGGTTGAATCAATGTAACCCGGGGCTTACCGCGCTGATTGAAAAGACCATCGGGCCCGGATTCCAGAAAGATCTGAATTTACTTAAAAAGCTTGAGCAGCACGTGGATGATCCCAAGTTCCGTCAGGCGTTTCATCAGGTCAAATACGAAAACAAGGTCAGGCTGGCGAAACAGATTGAAAAAGTCACCGGCATTCAGGTTGATCCCAGCAGCATGTTTGATGTGCAGATCAAGCGGATCCATGAGTACAAACGCCAGCTATTAAACCTTCTGCATGTCATCACCCTTTACAACCGAATCCGGCATGGGAAAACGCAGAATGCTACGCCACGCACTGTGATTTTTGGTGGTAAGGCGGCACCAGGATATTGGATGGCCAAGCTCATCATTCGATTAATCAATGATGTGGCTTCTGTCATTAATGATGACCCAGCGGTCAAAGGCAAGCTCAAGGTTGTGTTTTATCCAAACTATGAGGTTTCAGCCGCTGAAATTTTGTTCCCTGGCAGTGATTTATCCGAGCAGATTTCAACCGCAGGTACTGAGGCCTCTGGTACTGGTAACATGAAAATGGCCTTAAACGGTGCGCTGACCATCGGCACTCTTGATGGTGCCAACGTTGAGATACGCGAGGAAGTCGGTAAAGACAATATCTTCATCTTCGGCTTGACCACACAGCAGGTGGCAGAGACGCGCGCTGCAGGTTACAACCCATGGGATTATTACCATGGCAATGAAGAGCTGAAACAGGTGCTTGATATGATCGATAGTGGCTTTTTCTCGGTAGAGCAGCCTGATCGCTATCGACAGATTTTTGATAACCTGCTGCACAAGGGGGATCATTACCTGCTGCTCGCTGATTATGCGAGCTACGTGCAAACGCAGGATGCAGTCGATGCGCTGTACAAAAATCAGGAGGCCTGGACGCGCATGGCCATCTTGAACGTTGCCAGAGTGGGTAAATTCTCCAGTGATCGTACCATTGCAGAGTACGCCAAAAATGTCTGGAAGCTGGATAATCAATAGCTGCATTTAACCTCAATCCAACAGTTGATTAAGTTGGTCAGGCCCAGTATTCTCAATAGCCACAGGCTTGAGAATACTGGGCCTTTTGTTTAACCCACAGGAGACTTCCATGCGGCAGTTGATCACCACCTTGAGCTTTGTTATTTTTGCAACGCATGCGCATGCACTCGGTTTGAGTGACCTCAGTCAATCAGATGCCAGTGCGGGCTTGAAGGAGGCCTTGATTCAGGGCGCTGGCAAGGCGGTGGGTAAACTTGGTACCGTTGATGGCTTTTTCAAGAATCCCCAAGTCAAAATCCCGTTGCCAGAATCCATGCAGAAAGCTGAAAAAGCCATGCGCATGTTTGGCATGGGTAAACAGGCTGATGATCTTGTCTTGCGTATGAACCGTGCGGCAGAAGCTGCAGTCCCTGAAGCACAAGCCCTGTTGGTCAATTCCGTGAAGCAGATGAGTGTGGCTGATGCCAAGTCGATACTGAGTGGCGGTGATGATGCTGCAACCCAGTATTTTAAGAGAACAACTTCAACGCCAATGGCGGAAAAATTTCTTCCAATTGTGAAAAAGGCCACCGAGGATGTGGAGCTGGCGCAGCAATACAATAAATTTGCACAGACTGGCACTAAATATGGCTTAGTGAAAAAGGATCAGGCCAATCTGGAGGAATATGTGACACAGAAAACGCTGGATGGGGTGTATCTGATGATGGCTGCTGAAGAGAAGGCGATTCGTCAGGATCCACTCGGCCAGTCCAGTAACCTGATCAAGAAAGTCTTTGGCGCTGTGACCAAATAGTGAGTGGAACTTCTGCTAACAGATCACCCTCTTAATAGTAGGCCCAATCTGCAATAATCAGATTGGGTGATAAGACCACTGCATCGGTCAACCGTATTTCAAATGCTTCGTTTATTTAGACATCGGGGAGACATAAACTAGATAACAGGAGAGTAATCATGAAATCCCTTCGTTATGCCTTGGTGTCTGCAGCGCTTGTGCTCGGCATGGCTTCTTCGGCACATGCGAGAGATGTTGGCTTCAGTATTTCAATAGGTTCACCCGGCTATTATTACGGCCCGCCCCCCGTGGTCTATCATGCACCACCCATCGTGCATTACCGACCAGCCCCGATTGCCCACTACTACTATGCGCCACCGCGGCATGTGTATCACCATCAGCCAAGGTTTCGCAATGATTTTCGGCACGGAAAGCACTACCGTCACCATGGCAAAAACCGTGGATGGCGATAAGCCTGAGGTGATGAGCAGATCGCCTTGAATAAAGACCCCGAATGGGGTCTTTTTTAATGGGTGGGTCGAAGCAGATGTCGGGGCTTCGGCATGCTTTCTGGTAAAATCGTATTTTTGTCATCCAAGCGGATTTCATTTCCCACCAGTCCATGACCCAGCCACATATGCTCAGCCTTCGCGGTAGTGCCGCACTTTCCCAATTTCGACTGGACAAGGCACTCAATGCCATCCAGCTAGAAGTGCCGCGTATCCATCATGTATACGCTGAGTTTTGGCACTTTGCCTGGACTGAAGGTGTGCTGGATACATCTGCCGAACAAACACTCAAGCAAATTCTGACCTATGGCCCTAAGTTGCCTGAAGAGACGCCAACAGGTGAGCTCCTGCTGGTGATTCCACGCCCGGGGACCATTTCACCCTGGTCTTCTCGCGCCACAGATATTGCCAAACATTGTGGTCTGGATGCACTGATCCGCTTGGAACGTGGCGTTGCTTACCATGTATCAACCGCTGATGGGCAACCATTGGAAGCCCATGAAACTCAATTGATCCGGCCACTGATTCATGACCGCATGACAGAGGCAGTGTTTCAGGATTTAGCCGAGGCGTCACGCCTTTACCATACGGCAGAGCCAGCACCCCTTGCAATTGTGGATGTGCTGGCGAATGGTCGAGATGCTCTGGAAGCTGCAAATGCTGAAATGGGTCTGGCTTTGTCCCCGGATGAAGTCGACTATCTGCTGGAAAACTTCAAGCGCATGCAACGCAATCCAACTGATGTTGAACTCATGATGTTTGCCCAGGCAAACTCTGAACATTGCCGCCACAAGATTTTCAATGCGGACTGGATCATTGATGGCGTGCATCAGGATGTCTCATTGTTTGCGATGATCCGCAACACACACAAGCTGAACCCCGGCAATACGGTGGTGGCCTATGCAGACAATGCCTCTATTGTTGCTGGTGAAACAACCAAGCGTTTCTACCCGCAGGCAGATGGCCGTTACGGATACATTGAAGAAGACATGCACTTTCTGATGAAAGTGGAAACCCACAACCATCCCACCGCCATTTCACCATTTGCAGGGGCTGCGACAGGCGCGGGCGGTGAAATCCGTGATGAAGGTGCAACCGGATCTGGTTCTAAGCCCAAGGCGGGTTTGACAGGATTTTCTGTTTCCAACCTGAATATTCCGGGGTTTATTCAGCCTTGGGAACAGTATTACGGTAAGCCTTCACGTATTGCGTCTGCACTTCAGATCATGGTGGATGGTCCTTTGGGTGGCGCGGCCTACAACAATGAATTTGGCCGCCCAAACATTGCTGGATATTTCCGCACACTTGAAATCGAAGCAGCGGGTGAGGTGCGTGGGTACCATAAGCCCATCATGCTGGCAGGTGGGGTGGGCAACATCTCCGCAAAACACTCCAAAAAGAATCCGATTCCTCCAGGTGCTTGTCTGATTCAGTTGGGTGGTCCAGCCATGTTGATCGGGCTGGGCGGTGGTGCTGCATCCAGTATGGATACGGGTGCCAATACTGAAAATCTTGATTTTGATTCTGTACAGCGAGGCAATCCTGAACTGGAAAGACGTGCACAGGAGGTCATCGACCGCTGTTGGCAGCTGGGTGACAATAATCCTATCCTGAGCATTCACGATGTTGGTGCAGGCGGCATCTCCAACGCCTTCCCTGAGTTGGTCAACGATGCTGGCGTAGGAGCCCGTTTTGAGTTGCGTAATGTCATCAATGAAGAGCCTGGCATGTCGCCGCGTGAGTTATGGAGTAATGAAGCGCAAGAGCGCTATGTGCTGGCAGTGACGCAGGAAGACTTGCCCCGATTTGCAGATATTTGTGAGCGTGAACGTTGCCCATTTGCTGTGATTGGACATGCCACTGAAGAAAAACAGCTGGTGGTGACTGACCGTCACTTCAATAATCATCCCGTGGATATGGAGCTGTCCGTCTTGCTTGGAAAGCCACCCAAGATGACGCGGGATGTCGCGCATGTGGAGCGTGCCCATCCGATCTTCGATACCGCTGCGATTGATATCAAGGAAGCGGCAGCACGTGTGCTGCGTTTGCCTGGTGTTGCGGATAAAACCTTCCTTATTACCATTGGCGACCGCACAGTGACAGGCTTGGTGGCCCGTGACCAGATGGTCGGTCCTTGGCAGACGCCTGTGGCTGATGTGGCCGTGACACTGGCTGGTTTTGATACCTATCGCGGTGAGGCTTTCGCAATCGGCGAAAAGGCCCCAGTGGCCCTGATTGATGCTCCGGCATCGGGGCGCATGGCCATCGGTGAGGCTTTAACCAATCTCGCAGCCTGTCATGTAGCAGATATTGGCGATATCAAACTTTCGGCCAACTGGATGGCACCCGCTGGTCATCCTGGCGAAGATGCAGCTCTGTTTGATACCGTTTATGCCGTAGGTATGGAGTTATGTCCGCAACTGGGTATCAGCATTCCGGTTGGCAAAGACTCCATGTCGATGAAAACCGTCTGGGAAGAAAACGGTGAGAAAAAGGCAGTGACAGCGCCGATTTCACTGGTGGTCTCTGCATTTGCCCCAGCGCCTGATGTTCGTAAAACGCTGACTCCGCAGCTTCAGACAGACCAAGGTGATACTCGCCTGATTCTGATTGATTTGGGTAATGGCATGAACCGCATGGGCGGTTCAGCATTGGCACAAGTGTTTGGTGCAGTTGATAATCAGGCACCTGATCTTGATGAGCCAGAGCAATTCCGCACGTTCTTTAGTGCCATTCAGACGCTCAATGCAGAAGGTAAGCTGCTAGCCTACCATGACCGTTCAGATGGTGGTTTGTTTGTGACCTTGGCGGAAATGGCGTTTGCCAGCCGCTGTGGCTTGGATATTGATATCAACGTCTTGTATGGTGATTTGGCCAGCGGGCTCTTTAATGAGGAGCTGGGTGCGGTGATTCAAGTGCGAGCCTCCGAGGCTGAGGCGATCAGTCAGGTGCTGAGTGAAGCGCTGGGCAGTTGTGTGCATATCATTGCCACGCCAGTGCTGAATAACCACGGCTTTATCATCCGGCGTCAGGGTGAAGTGGTATTGGCCGAATTGCGGGCCGATTTGCATCGCATGTGGTCTGAAACCACCTATCAAATGCAAAAGCTGCGCGATAATCCCTTGTGTGCACAGCAGGAATACGACCGCATTCTGGATGTGAATGATCCGGGGCTGCATGCACATCTCACATTCGATCTGGCGCATCGGGTAGAGGCGTCTTATCTGAATCTTGGTGCAAAGCCCAAGATGGCAATTCTGCGTGAGCAGGGAGTGAATGGTCAGGTGGAGATGGCGGCTGCTTTTGACCGCGCTGGCTTTGAAACTTTCGATGTGCATATGAGTGACATCATCTCTGGACGCACTAAGCTTGAGCAGTTCGTTGGCTTGGTGGCTTGCGGCGGCTTCTCTTATGGGGATGTGTTGGGTGCAGGCGAGGGCTGGGCCAAATCGATTTTGTTCAACAATCGTGCACGTGATCAATTTACCGGCTTTTTCAACCGGCAGGATGTTTTTGCACTTGGGGTGTGTAATGGCTGTCAGATGATGAGCAATTTACGTAGCATCATTCCTGGCGCTGAGCATTGGCCGCATTTTGTGCGTAATCGGTCAGAACAGTTTGAAGCCCGATTTGCCATGGTAGAGATTGCCGAATCACCTTCACTGTTTTTCTCCGGGATGGCAGGCAGTCGTATGCCAATCGCTGTTGCCCATGGTGAAGGCTATGCGGAATTTTCTGATGTAGGTGCTGTCCAAACGGCGCTTGGAAATAAATTGATTAGCATGCGTTTTGTTGATCATTATGGGCAGGCAACAGAAACGTATCCATTTAATCCCAATGGATCACCTGAAGGTATTACTGGTTTAACGACCGCTGATGGACGTTTTACAATCATGATGCCGCATCCTGAACGGGTTTTCCGTACAGTGCAGCACTCATGGCATCCTCAAGGTTGGGGAGAAGATGGGCCTTGGATTCGGATGTTCAGAAATGCAAGGAAGTTTGTCGGTTAATTTTAATAATCACTAGCAGGAGAGAGAGTAGTATGAAAATGATAAAAGCACTATTACTGGCAATGGTTTTTTTAATGCCAGTCAGCGCCATGGCAGTTCTCACAGATGATGAGTCAATGAAATTTAACCAGGCGATTGAAGATAAGAACCTCAAGGTGTTGAAGAAATACCTCGACAGTGGCGAAGCTGGAGTCAATGATTATTACTCTGGTTGGACAGCGCTTCAGATTGCTGCCAACAAGGGGCACCTCAAAGTCGTTGAGTTGCTCGTTGAACGTGGCGCTGATATGAACGTACGCCACTCCATCAGTAAGCTGACAGCGTTTCATCTTGCTGCATTGAATGAGCATGCTGAAGTTGTGAAGTATCTTGCTGCAAAAGGTGCAGACATCAATATTAAAATGCGTGCAGATGTGTCGATTCTTCGTCCACTGCGTGACGAAGGCAAGAATGACATGGTCAAGCTCTTGATGGATCTTGGCGTCAAGGATGATGGTTGTCAGGAAGAAAAGTGCTTCTAAAACATTTTATTAAAGGCTGAGTTCTCATGCGTTTCGCCTGTGCCTCGATCATGGCAGGATGGTTTCTATTTGGTAGCCATCACGCAGCATGGGCGGACGATGAAGCCTACGTCCAACTCAGCATTCATACACAGGTTTTGGCAGCTTCTTGCGCTGCCTGTCATGGCACCAACGGCAATAGTGTTGGTGGAACGCCAGTACTGGCTGGACTACAAGCAGATTATTTCATTTCACAAATGCAGGCCTTTCGCACCGGCGAGCGTGCATCCACAGTCATGCATCGCCACGCTAAAGGACTCACAGAAGCTGAAATTCTTCAGCTAGCAGAACATTTTTCCAAACAAACGCGCGTCACCAGCAGTTTGCCAGCACGGCCGGAGAAGTCAAAATGAGTGCCCGCTCTAGATTTGATCGCCGCGATTTTATCAAGCTTGGCTTGGCAGCGTCGGCAACCAGTCTCTTGACTGCTTGTGGTGCCAGCCCCGTGCGCACATCAGGTAATAAGCCGCGCGTTGCAGTAATTGGCGGCGGCTATGCGGGTGCCACCGTGGCAAAGTATCTCCGTAATTGGAGTAATGCCGAGATTGATGTTGTGGTAGTAGAGCCCAACCCCTACTTTATTTCCTGCCCTTTAAGTAATCTGGTCATTGGTGGCAGCAAGCAGCTTGAAGACTTGAGTTTTAGTTATAGCGGCTTAAAGGCGAATCACGGCATCCAGTGGGTGCGTGACACGGTGGTCGACGTTGATACATCCAAAAAGCAGATTCAATTAAAGCGCGGGTCATTTTCATACGACAAGCTGGTGCTGGCGCCTGGGGTTGATTTTATCTATGACACGCTGCCCATGCTGGCTGATCATTCTGTGCAGGAACACATTCCGCATGCCTGGAAAGCCGGACCGCAAACTCTGAATCTTCACCGCCAGCTGGCAGAGATGCGTGAGGGTGGGGTGTTTGTCATGACTATCCCCATGGCCCCATACCGCTGTCCGCCTGGCCCTTATGAGCGGGTATGCCAAGTTGCTTATTTTCTCAAGCAACATAATCCTGAAGCAAAAATCATTGTGCTGGATGCCAATCCAGACATTGTTTCCAAAAAGGGCTTGTTTCTTAAAGTTTGGGCTAGCCAATATCCGGGCATGGTGGATTACCGCCCCAATAGCGGCATTGTTGATCTGGATATCCATACCAAAACCGTTCAAACCGAATTTGAACTGGTGAGAGCAGATGTGCTGAATGTCATCCCAACCCAGCGGGCGGGTACCATCGCGCAGCAACTTGGCGTGGCGAATGTGGATCAGCGCTGGTGTGAAGTAGACTTTTTGACCTACGAATCCAAAGTGATTCCAGATATCTATATCGTTGGGGATTCAGTGTCGGCAGGACTGCCAAAATCGGCGCATATGGCGACATCGCAAGCGCGCGTGTGCGCTAGTGCAATTGTTGCGGACTATAGCCAGATTGCGCCTGACCCTGTGCCCGTATTTGCCAATACTTGCTACAGCTTTGTGAATGACAAAATGGCAATGCACGTGGCTCATGTGTATCGATATGATCCGGTTAAAAAGATCATGCTGCCGCATGAGAGCGGTGGCGTCTCCGATGCACCATCAGAGCTGGAGGGAAGCTATGCTTTTGACTGGGCTAGAAACATTTGGTCAGATGTGCTGACTTAAGTCAGAGCACTCAGCATATGCGTCATTTATCCTGGATTGCTGCATGGCTGACCTTACTCTGTGCTGGCGCCGTAAGTGCCAATATGGCACCCCCCATACCTTTGCCTGATCGCCCAGCAGCGGCCATCAAACTACCAGCAGGATTCAAGCTACAGGTATTTGCGCAGTTGCCGGGCGCAGGGGCTGATTATTTCAAAGGGCCACGCTTTATGACCTTTGATTCAAATGGACATTTGTATGTATCCACTGGTCTGGATAACAAAGTCTACATGCTGCCGGATCAAGATGGTGATGGTGCTGCAGATGCAATTGTTTTAGTTGCTGACAAACTGAATGCACCACAAGGTCTGGCATTTGTGGATGGCAAACTGCTGGTGGCTAATCAGGATAGTGTGGTGCAGCTGGAACGAGGCGCTGATGGGCAATGGCCTGCCGGCAACATCCAACCACTCATTAGCGATTTAGCCACGGGTGGACACACCCTGAAATCCCTCAAGCTTGGACCAGACGACCACCTGTATCTGAACATTGGCTCTAGTTGTAATGTCTGTATAGAAAATGATCCAACGCGCGCCACGATTGAGCGGTATACCAAAGAAGGTCGAGCAGCAGGGGCGCTGGTCACCCTTGGCCGCCACAAACCGAGCGCAACCTGGGCACGAGGATTGAGAAATGCGCAGGGCTTTGCCTGGCATCCAGTCACAGGGGCCATGTATGCCACGAACAACGGTGCTGACATGCGTACTGCCGTTAAGGGTGGCCCTGTAGATGATGATCTGCCCCCAGAGCATATCAACCGGATTGCGCCTAACCAGCACTACGGATGGCCTTATTGTTGGGGTCAACAGGTGTCGGACCCTGAATTACCGGACGCGGAGGCGTTTTGTAAAAATACGGTAGGGCCTGACATTGTTCTGGATGCGCACTCCACGCCGATTGGGATAACATTTTTGGATAAAAGCCATTTCCCCCAAGACTACCGGGGTGATGCGATTGTCGCCTTGCATGGTTCATGGAATCGACAATCGCCAAGTGGATATAAACTGGTGCGTGTCAGGTATCGTGATCATCAACCGGTGGCCGTTGAGGATTTTGCTACGGGTTGGCTGGATGGCAATGGTGCCTGGGGACGACCCGTGGATGTGATTGTTGGCCCTGACGGTGCCTTGTATGTGTCGGATGATCGATCAGGGTTGATCTACAAAATCAGCTATCAAAGTCATTAAGCAGGAAGCAACCTGCAAGCAGGTAAGAAAGGACACATGATGAAAACCATTAATCATCTGGTAGGGCTCAGTCTCTCTATGGCGTTGCTTTTACCTACCAAGGCGCTGGCAACACCTGCGAATATGCTCTTATACATTCACCCGCAGGAGTATTCGCACTCAGTCAAACTATGGGAATATTTCAATGATTATTGGTTCAAGCAAGGCCCCGCGGTAGAGCCCGTAGCGACCGAGCTCTTGTCGGAAGCGTTTGGTCAGGTTGCGATGTGCACAGCCAATAGTGAAGGCAATATGCTGGTCTGGTTGCAACCCAAGATGTATTTCAATCCCCAGCTGAAAGTCTTTCATGGTGAGATTACTGCCAATGCCTATCGAAGCGATGGTGCACCTGTTGCGTCGTACATTGGCAAAGCACGCAAGGTAGGTTTTTTGGATGTGGCACCGCAACAACAGATTGAGATGGTGTATAAAATGGCCATGGAAAAACTGGTGGCGACCATGCGGCAGGATGAAAACCTGAAATCACTTGCAGCCGAGGGGCAATCCAACGCCAATGCGGGCGCTGCTTGCGCGTTGGTAGCTTCGTTCCCACCCCCCAAGATCATTGATAGCGATTATTTCCTCAAGGGTATTCATTAGGAGTTGTTATGCAGATTCGGCATCATATTCAAATAGGCGTCATCGCTTTGGTATTGTTTGGGTTGGCGGGCTGCCAGTCAAAGCAGGCTCCCCACGAGAAAATTACCGGCCTCAAAACGCCTGAATCTGTCATCCAAGCGAAAGATGGCCGTATCTATGTGTCTGAAATCAATGAATTTGGCAAAGACGGTGATGGTCAGATCAGGCTTGTAGATACCGATGGCACAGTCTCTGTATTCGCCAGCGGTATGGATGACCCCAAAGGCTTGGCTGTGATCGGCGATAATCTCTACGTAGCTGATAAAGGACGGATTCTCAAGGTAGGTCCTGATGGTCAGTGGACGGTATTCGTAGAAGCAACAGCGTTTCCCAATCCACCTCAATTCTTGAATGACCTGGAACGTGATCTTAAAGGTGAATATCTGTATGTCAGTGACAGTGGAGATTTGGAAAAAGGCGGTGCTATTTACCGGATTAGCCTAGATGGAGAAGTGACTCTGGTGATTGATCACCAACATGATGCACGGATACTTGCGCCCAACGGTTTGCTGATGGACGACTCAGGTGATGTCTTGTTGTTTGTTGATTTTGCATCTGGTGTGCTTTATAGCCTGAATATGGTGACCGGCTTGCTGACAGATTTGGCAGAGGGATTTGGTGGGGGTGATGGTCTTGTGCATCATCCCAATGGTCTGATGTATGTGAGCGACTGGAAAGGCGGCAAGGTATTCAGCGTCAAGCATGATGAACTGACGCTGGTAAAAGATGGGTTTCAGGCAGCTGCGGACATTGCACTCACACAAGATGGAGAATATCTCCTGGTGCCGGATATGAAGGCAGGGGAGCTTGTCTGGGTGCCAGTGCCAGAAGTCCCATGATAGAGTTCAGGTCGCCCGCGGGCGACCTGAATTGTAATGGTGCTTTAAGCTCTGTTTACTCTGCGGGGGTTTATTGCGGGGTCAGCGTGACCTGCAAGTCATTGCCGCGAATATTGAATGCCTTTGGCGTGTAATGCCGTGATCCAACCGTAAGCTCTTCTGGCTTGAGAGAATAGAGCGGCACATCGGTTAACAACACTTCACCAATTTTGCCCACAATCAGACTAAAAGCCGCATTTTGCTGGGCATCAAGCCCTTGTATGTCGATTTGCTCGATTTTTGATTCTTTCAAAATAATGCTGTTGGACGCTGGATCAAAGCCTAATCTACCGGACACGTTAATTTTACCCATCAGTGGTGAACCACCCAGCGGGCTGCTCAAGCTCGTATCCATTTGCGCGTGCAAGCGCTCTGTACCTGAATCCAATCGAATCACCGGGTTGCTCAAACCAATATCAAAAATCTTCAGCAAGGTGATAGGTACGGCAAGCTGCTCAGCCATCCGCTTCTGCAATTCCGCCTCGCTAATATTCACCGTTGTTGGCCCGCTCACACAGGCGGAGAGAAAGAGCGCTATGCAAGTCATTAAAACTACACGGTAAAAAGTGGCGTTTGTCATATCGCGAGTTCCTGTGTCATCAGATAGAGTTTACTCCAACGGCTATGACTAGCTAGCGTTGACCTTTCCTTAATGATTGAATAGGCTCAATCAATCTGTAATCCTAATGATGTTCAAATGACAAAAAACGCTAACCAGTTCACAGAAACCTCTCAAGTACCATTTGAATTACGTGCAAGCGCATTACTTGCGCTGAAGGAGCCCGCACCAAAATCTAAAGTGCTTGAGGTCTTTAAGCTATATGCGGCGTATGAAGGCGGTGTGTGTGAAGTTGACCTGCATACTCAACTGCAGGCTTACGCATCTATCCCCGGACAGCCAGAGAAACCGTTACTGGTGTCTCCGCAGGCAGTGAAACGGCGTAGTATGCATACACTTGAGGGCAGGGCTGCACTGATTCATGCGCTGGCACACATTGAATTCAATGCGATCAACCTGGCTTTGGATGCAATCTGGCGCTTTTCTGACATGCCGGAGGCCTACTATGCCGGTTGGCTAAAGGTTGCGAAAGAAGAGGCAGAGCACTTCACTTTGTTGAGCGATCATTTACAGGTACTCGGATATGTTTACGGCGATTTTTCTGCCCATAACAGTCTTTGGGAGATGGCGGAAAGAACGAAGGATGATCTACTGGCGCGCATGGCATTAGTCCCAAGAACTCTGGAAGCGCGTGGCCTCGATGCCACACCCGCATTACGTGCCAAGCTGGTGCAGGCAGGTGATCTGGCTGCTGCTGAGATTCTGGATATTATCTTGCGCGATGAAATAGGACATGTCGCGATTGGCAACCGTTGGTTTAACTATCTCTGCCAGCTGCGCGGTTTGCAGCCAACGGCAGCATATGAAGATTTGGCTGCTCAGTATGGTGCCCCGGTATTAAAAGGCCCATTCAATCTGGATGCACGTCGACAGGCAGGCTTTACGGAAGATGAGCTGGCGCTGTTTTGTGGGTAAATAAATAGCTTTCATGCAATAAAAAGCCCTGCAAGTGCAGGGCTTTTTATTGCGATACATCAAACTCATTTAACGATGACAGATTCAATGGTGATCGTTTGAATTGGCACATCACCACCATCTGTAGGCATGCCAGCAATGCGCTGAACTACGTCCATGCCCTTGATGACTTTGCCAAAGACGGTGTAGCCCCAACCACGTTGAGATTTATCCGTATGGTTCAGGAAGGTGTTATTCGCTACGTTGATGAAGAACTGGGATGAGGCTGAGTGCGGATCATTGGTACGTGCCATGGCGATGCTGCCAATGCCGTTGGTGAGGCCATTATCAGCTTCGTTTTTGATCGGATCGCGTGTTGGTTTTTCATTGAGTTGGCTATCCAGTCCACCGCCTTGAATCATGAATCCTGCAATCACCCGATGAAACACTGTGCCGTTGTAGTGACCATCGTTGGCGTATTGCACAAAATTTGCCACCGTATTGGGGGCTTTTTGCTGGTTGAGTTCCAACACAATCAGGCCCTGACTGGTTTTCATTTCTACCACGACATTCTGGGCGTGTGCGACTAATGGGGCAGCCAGAAATAAAAATACCATCAAAAATCGGTTGAACAAAATGAACTCCTTTAATGCTTCAGGTTGTGAATAAATGAATAAGACCATCAAGGCCTGTATAGTTCAGTGCATAGCTTGCTTGTGCCTGCACCACTGGTTTTGCATGGTAGGCAACGCCAGCGCCAGCAGCTGACATCATTTTAAGGTCATTTGCCCCATCCCCAATGGCAATGATCTGATCCTGCCTTAATCCCAATTCCTGGCCCAATGACGTTAAGAAATCCGCTTTGGCTTGGGCGTCTACAATATGACCCAGCACGTGGCCGGTCAGCTTGCCATTGATGATTTCGAGTTGATTGGCACGAACTTCATCCAAACCTGTCATGGCCTGAACCTGTGATGCAAAAAAATCAAAGCCACCTGAAACCAGCATGGTTTTGATGCCATGTTGTTTGCATGCTGCTATCCACTCCAATGCGCCGGGATTGAGTTGGAGCCGCTCATTTACCACCTTTTGCAGCGCTGCTTCATCAAGACCGGCCAATAAGCTGACGCGGCGTTTCAGGCTTTCGGCAAAATCAATCTCCCCTTGCATGGCACGTTCGGTGATTTTGGCAACCTGCGGCTTGAGACCACACATGTCAGCAATTTCGTCGATGCACTCAATACTGATCAGGGTAGAGTCCATATCCATGACGACGAGCCCAATGTTGCGTAGTGTGTGCCGGTCGTTCACCCATGCGCAATCAATGCGTTCTGCAGCACAAAAATTCCTAACTTCATCCACCATATCTTGTTGATTGGGTAAATGAAAAGCGTGCTGGCCGGTTTGTGTAAACTGCTCGCCACGATAGGCAGGGAGCAGGTGAGTAATGGCAGCGAGATGCTGGTTACGGATGGCTGGACCTTGAACGACGAGACGCATGCGGGTTTCTTGTTGAATAATCTGACTATTATAGCGGCATTTTGCCAGGTGTCTCCATTACATCCATGGCGCATTTGCTGGCGTAACGTGACGATTTCCGCCAAAATACGTGCTTTCCGTTTTGCATAGCCATTTCCATGAATCTGCATGAATTTCAGGCCAAGCAGCTGCTTCAGCGCTATGGCCTGCCAATCCCCAAAAGTATACTTGCCGAAACTGCCCAGCAGGCCCGAGATGCTGCCCATACCCTAGGCGGCAAAGCCTGGGTCATCAAGGCGCAGGTGCATGCCGGTGGCCGCGGTAAGGCAGGCGGTGTCAAAGTGGTGAAGTCTGAGGCCGAGGTGCAGGTGCTCGCTATGGAGTTACTGGGCCGCAAGCTGGTCACATATCAGAATGCGCCAGACGGTCAGCCAGTGAACACGGTGTTGGTTGAAGAGACGTTGCCAATCGCAAGAGAGCTTTATCTCTCTATGCTGGTGGATCGCAGCTTGGAACGTGTGGTGGTGGTTGCTTCAGCCGCTGGCGGCATGGACATTGAGGAAATTGCGCAAACAGCCCCGGACAAAATATTGCAGGAGGTTTGTGACCCCCTGAATGGCTTGGTGGATTATCAGGCCCGCAATCTTGCATTCAAACTGGGGTTGTCCGGGGATCAGGTCGGCGCATTCACGCGCATGCTGAAGGGGCTGTATCGTTTGTTCAAGGAAAACGATTTGGCCTTGCTGGAAATCAACCCGCTTGTAGTGACGAGTGAGGGTGCGCTGGTGGCGCTGGATTGCAAAATGAGCGTTGATGATAACGCACTCTATCGCCAGAAGGCGCTGGCAGAACAGCGTGACTGGAGCCAGGAAGACCCGAAGGAGGCTGAGGCGCATCATGCCGGGCTCAATTACATTGCGCTGAATGGCAATATTGGGTGCATGGTCAATGGTGCCGGGCTTGCGATGGCTACCATGGATATGATCAAACTGCATGGAGGTGCGCCAGCCAATTTTCTGGATGTAGGCGGGGGTGCAACGGCGGAGACCGTTGCCAAGGCCTTCAAGATTATTCTGGCCGACCCAAACGTGAAAGCCATTCTGGTCAATATTTTCGGCGGCATCATGCGTTGTGACATTATCGCAGAAGGCATTATCACGGCCGTGAAAGAGGTTGGCATTCAAATTCCAGTGGTGGTCAGGCTTGAAGGCACCAATGTTGACCTTGGTCGCAAGATGCTGTCGGAAAGTGGCTTATCGATCATTTCTGCCGCCGGGTTGACGGATGCGGCACAACAAGCCGTGAACTCAGTGAAAGTTTGATATGAGCGTATTAGTTAATAAAAACACCAAAGTCTTATGCCAGGGTTTCACTGGCAAACAGGGTACATTCCATTCTGAGCAGGCCTTAGCCTATGGCACAAAAATGGTGGGCGGTGTGACGCCTGGCAAGGGCGGTCAACGACATCTGGATTTACCCGTTTTTAATACCATGCGTGATGCGGTGAACCAAACAGGCGCCAATGCCTCAGTCATTTATGTGCCCCCTGCATTTGCGGCGGACTCAATTCTGGAAGCTGCGGATGCTGGTATTGAGTTGGTGGTCTGTATTACAGAGGGTATTCCGGTGCTGGATATGCTCAATGTCAAAGCGGCACTGAAAGCGAATGGGGTTCGATTGATCGGGCCTAATTGTCCGGGTGTGATTACACCGGATGAATGCAAAATCGGGATCATGCCAGGCAGTATCCATTTGCGTGGCAAGGTGGGTATTGTTTCGCGTTCAGGTACGTTAACCTATGAAGCCGTGCATCAGACCACCGCGCTTGGTCTTGGACAATCCACCTGTATCGGCATTGGTGGCGATCCTATTCGTGGTTTGAATTTTATTGAATGCCTGCAATTGTTTGAAGCTGACCCTGAAACCGAGGCCATCATCATGGTGGGCGAGATTGGTGGTAGCGATGAAGAAGCTGCGGCCGAGTTTATCCGAAGCCATGTGACCAAGCCTGTTGCCGGATATATCGCCGGACAAACCGCACCCAAAGGCAAACGCATGGGCCATGCCGGTGCCATTATTTCTGGAGGCAGTGGTAAAGCCGAGGACAAGATTCGGGCGCTGGAAAACGCAGGTGTGGTGGTAGCCAGTTCTCCGGCAGGGTTGGGCGATGCCGTTATGGCGGCGATACGCGCCAAGGCGGCGTGAGTCGAAGTAAATTCCTCATTAGGATGGGTTGAATGTTAAAAAAGCTATCGCTTTTCACATTGTTGCTGATGCTGGTGATACCGGTACAAGCAGAGGAAATTCCTTACCTGCTGACAGTGGCAGCCAAGGGTGAGATTGCGACCTTGCGTGCCATGTTGGATGCGGGCACTAACCCAAATACCAAAGATAAGGATGGCATTACGGCGTTGATGTATGCTGCCCGTAAAGATCAGGTTGAAGCAGTATCTGCTTTGCTGGCAAAAGGGGCTGACCCCAATGCAGTTGATCAGGGTGGCTGGAGCGCGTTGATGTTTGCAGCCAGAAAAAACCATGTGGCTGTGGCCCGCGTGCTGCTTGAAAATGGTGCTGACCCCATGTTGCGTGATCAATCAGGCTGGAGCGCGCTTGGCATGGCAGCCACTTCGGGGTATTTCGAGTTTGTTTCCTTACTGCTCCAGCACGGAGTGGATCCTAATGCCAAGAGTGATGATGGCCGCAGCGTGCTAATGCATGCGGCAAAGAGCGGAGATGTGCCGACGATTCGGGTATTGATGGAGAAGGGTGCTGACGCATTTACACGTGATCGCTATGGCTCCACGGCCCTGATGTATGCCGCCCGTGAAGGTCATGTGGATACCGCGGCGGCGCTGCTGGAACAAGGTGCCAATATTGAAGCCAGTGATCAGCAGAAATGGACTGCACTCACCTGGGCGGTGAAGAAAAAGCAAGCAGAGATGGCCAAACTATTGCTGAGCAAGGGGGCCAACCCAAATCACAAGGATTCTGAAGGGACCCCAGTTCTACAGGTGGCGGTGTTGAATACAGATGCTGAAATGATCAAATTGCTGCTTGATGCAGGTGCCAAAGTTAAAGCGCGAGACCAGTATGGACTGACAGCCTATGTGTATGCGCTAAAAACCGGCAAGCCTGAAATCGTCAAGCTGATCAAGGATGCTGGCGGCAGCTAGCATCAACCACCTGTTACTGGCCTACCATTCATGAAAATTGCAATCGCGCAAATCAATTGCATCGTCGGCGATATTGCTGGCAATGTGGCACGTATTCTGGAGTTTGCAGAACGTGCGAAAGCCGCCGGCGCGACGCTGATGATTACACCTGAGTTGGCGCTTTGTGGCTACCCGCCAGAGGACTTGCTGCTGCGACGTGATTTCAATCAGGCCTGTCAACGTGCCCTTGATCAACTTGCAGCAAGGGATTGCGGTATTAGCCTGCTGGTGGGGCATCCTGCCTCTGAAGATGGCCGTTGTTTTAATGCGGCTTCACTGCTGGAAGGCGGCAAGGTGAAGGCAACGTATTTCAAACATGTGTTGCCGAATCATAGTGTGTTTGATGAAGTGCGCTACTTTGCTCCCGGTCATGAGCCCATGGTAGTCAGGCACGAGGGCCTTGGGCTTGGTGTCCTGATCTGCGCTGATGTCTGGGAAGCGGGACCTGCGATCAAGGCCAAGCAGGCTGGCGCCGACATTCTGCTGGCATTGAATGCTTCGCCATTTCACATCGAAAAACAGTCTGAGCGTCATGATGTGGCGCGTCAGCGCATTGCGCAAACCGGACTTCCACTCGTTTATGTGAACATGGTGGGTGGCCAGGATGAACTGGTATTTGATGGGGCCTCGTTTGTGATTGATGATGCAGGTCGATTAACCCATCAATGGCCCGAGTATGAAGAGGCCATGGGGCTGGTCGAGTTCGATGTCACGCATGTCAAACCAGCCGAAGTCGTGCCTAATTTAGAGATTGTGCCTTCTGTCTATCAAGCCTTGTGCTTGGGGTTGCGGGATTATGTGCGCAAAAATCGCTTTCCTGGTGTTGTGCTTGGGTTATCTGGCGGCATAGATTCCGCCCTGACGCTGGCGATTGCCACCGATGCGCTTGGCAAGGATGCAGTGCGTGCGGTCATGATGCCCTCGGAATTTACTTCTGACATGAGCCAACAGGATGCCTACAAAATGGCCAGGCTTTTGGATATCAAATATTCTGAGCTGCCCATCAAAGGGCTTTATGATCATTTTCGTGAGGTGTTGGCCCAGGATTTCAATGGGCTGCCATTTGATACCACTGAAGAGAATCTGCAGGCCAGAATACGGGGTATGTTATTAATGGCGTTATCCAACAAGTTTGGAAGCATCGTCTTAACGACTGGCAACAAGAGCGAAATGGCAGTAGGCTATTCCACCTTGTACGGCGATATGGCCGGCGGTTTCTCCTTACTCAAGGATGTCCCCAAGACCTTGGTCTACCAGCTCTCGAGGTATCGTAATACCTTATCAGCAGTGATTCCTGAGCGTATCATTACGCGACCACCCACAGCAGAATTGCGGCACGGCCAAACGGATCAGGACAGTTTGCCGCCATATGATGTGCTGGATGCCATCATGGAGGCCTATGTTGAGCATGATTGCAGCCATGATGAAATTGTGGGTATGGGGTATCGTGAGCAGGATGTCCGCAAGGTATTGCGATTAATTGACCTGAATGAATACAAGCGTCGGCAAGCGCCCGTTGGCGTGCGTATCACGCAGCGTGGTTTTGGTAGGGACCGGCGATATCCGATAACATCCAGATTTAATTTTGTTGCATCATAACGATGTTGAACATCAACCAATAATAAGCGGGAGTGAACATGAAAAAAATTGAAGCCGTGATTAAACCTTTCAAGCTCGATGAAGTACGTGAGGCCCTGTCCGAGATCGGCGTGAACGGTCTGACTGTGACTGAGGTCAAGGGCTTTGGTCGTCAGAAAGGACATACAGAGCTTTATCGTGGTGCAGAATATGTGGTTGATTTTCTGCCCAAAATCAAGCTTGAACTAGTGGTAGCAGACGGGCTGGTCGAAGCTTCGGTTGAAGCTATTATCAAGGCATCACGTACCGGAAAAATTGGCGATGGCAAGATTTTTGTCACACCTATTGAACAGGTGATCCGTATTCGCACCGGAGAAACTGGCGAAGATGCTGTGTAAGGATGCATGGCTTTGTCAGTCATCCTCAAAACAGTCCTGCTGCTGACGCTGTCAAACGTCTTCATGACGTTTGCATGGTATGCCCATCTCAAGCATCTGAACGATAGAGTCTGGATTGTTGCCGCACTCATTAGCTGGGGCATAGCGCTGTTTGAATACTTGATTCAGGTTCCAGCCAATCGAATCGGGTTTACCGTATTGACGCTGCCTCAACTGAAAATCTTGCAGGAAGTCATCACGCTATCAGTATTTGTGCCATTTGCCATTTACTATATGCATCAACCCTTGAAGCTGGATTTTCTGTGGGCAGCACTCTGTTTACTAGGTGCAGTTTATTTTATATTCAGAACCTGAAAAGCATAGCCAAATGATTGAAATTACAAAATTTCTCCACACCGGACTGATTGTCTCTGACTTGGACAAGTCACGTGCCTTTTATGAAGGTTTGTTAGGGCTCAGGCCTGATCCAAAGCGTCCAGATCGAGAATTTGCCGGTGTTTGGTATGACATTGGGCCGAACCAGATTCATCTGATGGTGGTGGAAAATCCATATGCTGAAGTGCAACGGCCGGCTCATGGCGGCCGTGATATTCATCTGGCAATGCACGTGAAGGATATTGAAGCAGTAGTAGCAGCATTAGATGCTGCTGGCGTTCCGTACACCAAAAGTAAGTCCGGGCGCGCCGCTGTATTCTGCCGTGATCCTGATGGTAATGCGCTGGAATTTTCCCAATTGACTTCATAAATTTAGGGCGAGCATCGTGGTATTTGATGTTGTTGTTTTGTTTTTCTTGCTGGGTGTTTTTGCGCGCTTGGTCAAGTCGGATTTACGACTTCCCGAATCTTTGTACGAAACACTTTCAATCTATCTCCTGTTGTCGATTGGATTGAAAGGTGGCATAGAACTATCAAAACAGCCGCTGATGGTGCTTGCACCAGAGGTTTTGTCGGTAGTGCTGATGGGATTTATGATCCCAATTCTCTTATATCCTGTTTTCAGATTATTTCGATTAAGTAGTGCAGACAGCAGCGCGCTAGGTGCCCATTTCGGCTCGGTTAGTGTCGTGACCTTTGCCGTGATCACTGCAGCGCTTGCGCGTTCAGGTATTGCCTATGAGTCTCATGCTCCCGTATGGGTTGCAGTGATGGAGGCGCCAGGCATTATCGCTGGGGTTTTGCTGGCGAAATTTTTTAAGGATACCAATGCAAGCAAAGCCGGTAACTCCAAGACACAATGGCTGACTTTGGCGCATGATGTTTTCTTTGGCAAGAGCGTCTTGCTGTTGATTGGTGGGTTGTTAATTGGATGGATTGCAGGGGTTGATGGGACACAACCTATCAAGGTGCTTTTTATAGATCCATTCAAGGGAATTCTAGCGTTATTTCTGCTTGAGCTCGGTCTCGTCGCAGGTGGACAAATCAGTGTGCTCAATAAATATGGTTTCAAGGTGGTTTTGATCGGATGTCTTGTGCCACCAGTGTTGGCAACGCTGGGTGTTTTAACCGGTGTCACACTGGGCCTTTCAGTAGGGGGTATTGCAATCATGGCGACGCTGGCTGCGAGTGCAAGCTATATTGCGGCACCCACAGCAATGCGTATTGCCGTTCCTGAGGCAAATGCTGGCCTCTGTATCACGATTGCGCTCGGGGTGGTTTTCCCGTTCAATTTATTGCTGGGTATTCCTTTATATACCTGGATGGCAAGCCTTGTTGCAACTTAGAAAGGGCATTTTGATGATTAAGCATAGTAAAGAATTACTTGTCATAATTGCCGAAGCTACGCTCGAGAAAATGTTAATTGATGACGTTAAAAAGCTTGGTGCGCATGGTTATAACATTACTGATGTGCGTGGTAGCGGGGATTCGGGTGATCGTGATGGTATCTGGGAGGCTGATCGTACCATCCGTATGGAAGTGATATGTGAAACCCGCGTGGCTGATGAGATTGCTAGTCAGGTCATGGAAAAATATTCGGATCATTATGGTCTGAGCCTTTATTTTTCCAAGGTGGAAGTATTACGTCCACAGAAGTACTAATTACCTGGATGTACATGGGTTGATCATGCCAATAACCAACGCATGGTCTGGTAGAAGATAAAGCTTATCAGCCAGGCCAGTGCGAGTGGCCAGGCTATATTGAGCGCGGCAAACCCCCAGCTTTTCGATTCACTTTTGATCGTGGCAATGGTCGACAGGCATGGGGTATAAATCAGCGTGAATAGCATGAAACTCATTCCTTGCACCCAATCCAGGCTTTGCCCCATCAATGTTTGTAAGGCCTCATTCTGAACGCCGTAAATAACGGCCAAAGCCCCTATTACGATTTCCTTGGCGACAAAGCCGAATATCAACGCGATAGCCAGATGATTATCTATACCCAAAGGTTGAAGCACTGGTTCAAGTAACGCGCCAATTTGGCCTGCATAGGTACCTGAACTTCCGGGGGGCACGTTGGCAGGGAAGTTGGTCAGCACCCATACCAGTATGACGCCCAGAATGATGAATTTACTGGCACGTTTGAGAAAATGCCTGACTTCATGCCAGCCACGCAGCATGATTTGTCGTGAAGTGGGAAAGCGATAAGGTGGCAGTTCCAGAATAAATGGCTCGTTGCTTCGAAATTGATGCTTGAACAGCAATGCCGTCAGGAAAATGGTGATAAAACTCATCAAGTAGAGGCTAAATAGCACTAAAGGTGCTTGTTGCGGGCTGAATAGAAAAGCCGTCATGAATACAAATACTTGTAATCTGGCTGAGCACAATGAAAGCGGAATCACCATCATGGTGAGTAGGCGCATTCCGCGCGTACGCATGATGCGGGTGCCCATCAAGGCTGGGACGTTGCAGCCGAAGCCCATCAACACCATCACGAATCCACGCCCATCCATCCCGACTCTCGCCATCAGTGAATCCATCAGATACGCGGCGCGAGACATATAGCCGCTGTCTTCAACGATGGACATGATGAGAAAGAAAATCACAATGATGGGCACAAATGAGGCCACGGTACCTACCCCGTCATAGATGCCGTTCACAAGTAAGCCAAAAAACCAGTCTGGTGCACCTGCCAGTAAAGGCTCTAGCATGGCGTTTTTGAATGCATCCAGCAGCCATGCCATGCCATCCTGCAGGGGAGCGCCCAGTGTGAAGACGAGTTGAAACAACAGAAACATTACGCCAAAGAACAGAGGCAACCCAAGCCATGGGTGAAGTAGAATTCGATCCAGCCGGCTGGTCAGGTTTTGATTGAATTCAAGCGGCATATGGACACTGCGGTGCACAATTGCATCCAGTTCTTGTTCGTCCAGCTGCGTATTGTTTAGACGTGAGGTGAGCATCTCAGGTGAAGGATACGCGTTGGGTTTATCCAGCATCTTTGCGGCCAGCTGCATTGCTTGCGGGCAATGATCACCATACTTGGCGCTCATGAGGGTGACAGGCATTCCAAGTGCATCTGACATTTTGTCTACATCGATCTGAATGCCGCTGCGTTTTGCTTCATCCCCCATGTTTAACAAGAGCAGCACAGGAAGCCCAAGCGCGCGTACCTGTAAGGCCAGTGATAATTGTCGATCAATCTGGCTTGCATTCAGTACCAGCATGATCAGATCTACTGCATGTGATGCAAGGAAGTGACGCACCACTTGTTCGTCTTCTGAATACCCTTGCAGATCGTAAAGCCCAGGGAGATCAACCAGCTCAACGATATGGCCACCCAGAAGAATTTTCGCACTCATGAGATCGACAGTGATGCCGGGCCAATTGCCAACCCGGGCAGAAGCTCCGCTTAGTCGATTGAACAGGGTAGATTTGCCCGTATTGGGCATACCCAGTAGTGCAACGCGTTTCATGCAGTGTGTGAGATTTTGATGCGGTTAGCTTCTCGGGTGCGCAGAATAATGTCTGTCATCCCGATACGGACATGCATCGGCCCATTGAAGCGTGCGCGCCGAATGACCTTGATATGTTTGCCGCTACGAATACCCAGCGCGGATAAGCGATGCATTAAGGCAGCATCTGCTTCAACAGCATGGATGTGCCCTGAATCGCCGGGATGTAGAAAGTCTAGCGAGGTCATGGTGCTGGCTTAATTCATTTTAATGATAATGGTTCTCATTATCTCACATATTGCTGCAATATGCGTGAATTAAAAAGCCCGCTAAGCGGGCTTAAGTATCATCATGTGTATGAGCTTATTGCGTCACAATCTTGGCTTTACTGCGAAGCTCACTTAAATATTTTTCCAGCTGCTGCTGCTGTAATTGTTTTTGCAGGCCATCTTTCACTTTGTCATAAGCAGGCGGTTGTGTGGCGCGGGTGTCTTCTAGCTTGATGACATGCCAGCCAAATTGGGTTTGTACTGGTGCAGCTGTAATCGCACCTTTTTTCAGGCCGGTTGTTGCCTCGCTAAACGGTTTTACCATCGTGGCAGGTGAGAACCATCCAAGATCACCGCCTTTTTCCTTGGAACCAGGATCCAGGGATTTATCCTTGGCAATCTTGTCAAAATCTCCACCTTTGCCCAGCTGCGCAATGATGTCTTTGGCTTCAGATTCGGTCTCGACCAGAATATGGCGCGCCTTGTATTCCTTTTCACCCAACTCGGACTTGAGCTTGTCATACGCCGCTTTGGTTTCTGATTCACTGATCGGATGTTTTTTGACGTAATCCTGCAGGTAGGCGTTGACCAGTAATTCACGTCTCGATAGTTCTTCCTGAGCAAGGAAATCAGCTTGTTTATCCAGCCCGGCTTTTTGTGCTTCCTGATAAATCAATTCGCTGCTGACCAGTTTATTCACGATCATTTGCTTGACGTTTTCATCAACTTTCTGACCTCGGGCAGCAGCATCTCGGCTGATATAGTCATACAGTGATTGCTTGATGACTTTACCATTCACTGTGGCTACACCCTCTGCTGCCATCAACGGTACCGAGATTGATAATGCAACAAGCGCGGCGGTAAGGGGTTTAATAAAAGTCATTCGGTGTCCTTCTTGATTAATTGGATATGGGCGCTTCTTCTATGGAAAAAGCCTGAATGCTGAGTGCGTGGATGCGTTCCGGGATCATGCCGGCCAGTGATTGATACACCATACGATGTCTGGCTAACATCGACTTGCCATGAAACTGCGCGCTGACGATATACAGTCTGAAATGACCACCACCCTGATTCCCAGCGTGACCGGCATGCAAGGCGCTCTCATCCTGCAGTTTCAATGCGGTAGGTTGCAGCGTTTGTAAACGTTCATGGATTTCGTCTGACAATGACATATAAAGCCCAGTTCAATCCTAATCTAATTCAATGTCTGGCAGTACAGGCATGGCCGGTAATGTCTTGCGGAATGGTTTGACGATGACGTTGGCATACACACCGGCTTCAACAAATGGATCGGCATCAGCCCAGGCTTTGGCGGCTTCAAGGTTTGAGAATGCAGCCAGTATGAGGCTGCCAGTGAACCCCGCAGCACCTGGGTCTACGCTATCAATGGCCGGAAAAGGGCCTGCCAGCAGAAGCCTGGCTTCATCCTGAAGTTGCTGCAATCTTGCCAGGTGAGCAGGCCTGGCTGCCTGACGCTTTTCGAGGCTGTTTGGTGTGTCTTCAGCAATAATCGCATACCACATGATAGCTCCTTATTCAGGCTCGTTAGTCGTGATGTATTTACTGATCATCAGGCTTTGCCCCACGATAAATGCAAACATCAAGATCATGGTCCCGAACAGTTTGAAATTGACCCATACCTCGGTTGTAAATTGATAGGCAATAAACAGGTTAAGACCACCAAGCAATAGAAAAAACACAGCCCAAGCTGTATTCAATTTATCCCATATGGCATCAGGCATGCTGATCTGCTTTTCCATCATGGCCCGAATCAAATTCTTCTTGAACAGCAAACTGGCAACGATCAGGGCAATCCCGAAAAGCCAGTAGAGCACTGTCGGTTTCCATTTGATGAAGGTCTCATCCTGTAGCAGCAATGTTGCGCCGCCAAACAAGACAATGATAATTCCGCTGGCAATCAGCATGTTATCCACTTTGCCATGTTTCAGTTTTACCCAGCTGATCTGGATCAGGGTGGCGGCGATAGCCACGCCGGTTGCTACATAAATGCCATAAATCTTGAATGCGACAAAAAAGAGAATGACCGGAAAAAGGTCAAATAAAAACTTCATATAGGTGTCCTGAAATACGGAGAATAGGGCAATTGCTTAAATTGGGCCATGAAGGGCAAGATATTCATTGCATGTGCGTTGATACGTATTTTGCTATGATTCATTATGGTCTACAAGTTTATCTTACATCCACTGATGGTGATTGCATGGCGGCATTGATTGATTTGCATTGCCATTCCAATGTTTCTGACGGGATGCTGACGCCTACCGAGTTAGTGCGTCATGCGGCCTCCAGAGGTCTGCGTGTGCTTGCGCTGACAGATCATGATGATGTTGGTGGACTATCTGAAGCAAGATCGGCCGCTTCTGAACACGGCATTACCCTGATCAATGGCGTTGAAATCTCTGTCACTTGGCATGGTCGTACCTTGCATATTGTGGGCTTGCGCATTGATCCAGAATTTTCACCGTTGGCTCAAGGGCTTGAGGGAATTCGTCAGGGCAGGCTGGTGCGGGCAGAGGGTATGGCCGCGAGCCTAGAAAAAGTGGGTATCAAGGGGAGTCTTGAAGGTGCGCAACGCTTTGCGACACAGGGTATCATCAGCCGTACCCATTTTGCCCGTTTCTTGATGGAAAAGGGGCTGGCAAGTGATATGCGCAAGGTGTTCAAAAAGTATCTGGTGAAAGGTAAACCTGGATATTACGAGCACCGCTGGGCAAGCCTAGAGGACGCAGTGGCTTGGATACGTGGCAGCGGCGGTGTTGCGGTGATTGCTCACCCAGGTCGTTATGATCTGGGGCGCAGCACAATGATGCTATTACTCAACGAGTTTCGAGCACTTGGCGGCACTGGCATTGAAGTCATCACAGGTAGTCACAGTTTTCCCCAGTTTCAAGAGTTTGCGGAGATTTCAAGGCAATATTCGCTTCATGCATCGCAAGGTTCAGATTATCATGGGCCCGGTTTAAGTTATATGGATATGGGGATACTCCCCGAGCTTCCTTCAGACTGCGTGCCAGTGTGGCATGATTGGCCTGAAGTTGAAGCCCTTTAAGAAGGTGGCATGGCCCAATATTTCGTAATTCATCCGCAGACACCGCAGTCCAGACTCATCCAGCAAACCATATCTATCCTGAACAGTGGGGGGGTGGTAGCGTACCCTACCGACTCCACGTATGCGCTAGGATGTATTCTGGGCAACAAGGAAGCACAGGAACGGATACGTGCCATACGTGGTGTGGATGAATCCCATCATTTCACCTTGGTCTGTCGAAATCTGTCCGAGATATCGACCTACGCTCAGGTTGATAACAGCCAGTTTCGATTGCTCAAGGCAAACACGCCAGGTGCCTATACTTTTATTCTGAAGGCTTCTCGTGAAGTGCCAAGAAGGCTTCAGCATCCAAAACGCAGTACCATAGGCTTGCGTATTCCTGAGCATGCGGTGACGCAGGCAATCCTGGACGAATTGCAACAGCCATTGTTGAGCATGACCTTGCTATTACCGGAAGATACCGAGCCGCTGAACGAAGCTTGGGAGATACGCGACCGACTGGAGCATCAGGTGGATCTTGTGATTGATGCAGGGGCTTGCAGTGCGATTCCGACTACAGTGATTGATCTGACTGGTAGCGAACCGCAACTGAATCGTCTTGGTGCTGGCGATCCATCGCCGTTTGGTCTTAGTGATTAGGCGCCTCAGAATGGTGAATAAAGGATATACCCCATGTTGGAATTAACCATCGTACAGAAAATTGCCATTTATGCATTACCCGTGATTTTTGCAATTACAGTGCATGAAGCTGCACATGGCTACGCTGCACGGTATTTTGGTGACTTGACGGCCCAGCTGGAGGGCAGGATCACATTGAACCCCATCAAGCATATTGATCCCTTGGGGACTATTGTGGTGCCAACATTGACCATGCTGGCCGGTGGTATTTTGTTTGGTTGGGCCAAGCCAGTGCCGGTGGACTTTTCCCGGCTGCGTAATCCTAAAAAGGATATGCTGTGGGTGGCTGCTGCCGGGCCAGCCTCTAATCTTGTGATGGCTGTAATATGGGCTTTCGTATTCAATTTCTCTGCCCACGCGCCAGAGAACTTTGTGACCCCACTTAGCCTGATGGCACAGGCAGGGATCATGATCAATGTCGTGTTGCTGGTGTTGAATCTATTACCACTTCCACCACTTGATGGCGGCAGGATTGCTGTGAGCCTGCTGCCCAATCATCTTGCCTATCATTTTTCGAAGCTGGAGCGATTTGGCTTTGTCATCCTGATCATCTTGCTATTTAGCGGTGTACTTTTCCAGATCATGATGCCTTTTATTCGGGGCATGCTGTGGTTGATTGGTTCGATCACTGGTTAAACCGGATATTCTTCGTATAATCACACTATCTCATTATGGATTTGAATGGCTATGGCAGTTGAGCGGGTTTTATCTGGCATGCGTCCTACAGGCAGCTTGCATCTTGGACACTATCATGGGGTCTTGAAAAACTGGGTCAGGTTGCAACATGAGCATGAGTGCCTGTTTTTTGTGGCCGACTGGCACGCCCTCACGACCCACTACGATACCCCAGAAGTGATTGAGGAAAGTGTCTGGGAAATGGTGATCGACTGGCTGGCAGCGGGTGTAGATCCTTCTGCTGCCACCATCTTCATTCAGTCTCGCGTGCCAGAACATGCGGAGTTGCATACCTTGCTTTCCATGATTACCCCGCTTAGCTGGCTGGAACGGGTGCCGACCTATAAAGACCAGCAGGAAAAACTCTCCAGCAAGGATCTATCCACCTATGGTTTTCTGGGTTACCCCCTGTTACAGAGTGCGGATATTCTGATCTATAAAGCGACGCAGGTGCCAGTGGGTGAAGACCAGATTCCTCATATTGAATTCACCCGCGAGATTGCGCGCCGCTTTAATCATATTTATGGACGGGAAGCCGGTTTTGAAGAAAAAGCCGAAGCTGCCATCAAAAAACTCGGTAGTAAACGCGGCGCACTGTACGAAGAGATGCGCACTGCTTATCAGGAAACTGGTGATGAAGAAGCTTTGGAAGCCGCCAGAGCGATGATTGAGGAGCAGCAGGGTTTGAGTCTTGGTGATAAGGAACGCCTGCTGGGTTATCTGGAAGGTGGCGGCAAAATCATTCTGATTGAGCCAGAATACAAGTTAACGCCTGCCTCCAAGATGCCGGGTCTGGATGGCCAGAAAATGTCCAAATCCTACAACAACACCATTTCATTGCGCGAGCCCGCAGATGTGGTGGCGAAGAAAATCAAGACCATGCCGACTGACCCTGCCCGTATTCGTCGTACAGATCCGGGAGATCCAGAAAAATGCCCAGTTTGGCAGTTGCATGAAGTTTATTCCGACGATACACGTAAGGAATGGGTGCAACATGGATGTAAAACTGCGGGGATAGGATGTATTGAATGCAAAACGCCTGTCATAGAAGCAGTTTTGGAGGAGTTGAAGCCGATTCAGGAACGTGCAGCACAGTATGCTGAAGACCCCACGCTGGTAAAGAATGTGGTTGCGGAAGGTTGTGAACGTGCGCGCAAGCTGGCGCGTGAAACCATGCGCGATGTGCGTGAAGCCATGGGGCTGAATTACAGCTAACTGGAAGGCATCATGAATCATTGGGTGGCATTGACCATTGCGGTGGTGGCTGAAGTGATTGCGACCTCATCGCTGAAAGCGACCGCAGAATTTACCAAACTGTGGCCGACGGTGCTGGTAATCGTCGGCTATCTGGTGGCTTTTTACTTTATGACCATCAGTCTGCGCGTATTGCCTGTTGGCATCATGTACGCTATATGGGCAGGAGCCGGGATTGTGCTGGTCTCTTTGGTGGGCTGGCTGTTTTACAAACAGGTGCTGGATGCCCCCGCTATCATTGGCATTGGCTTGATTATCGCTGGTGTTGTGATGATCCATTTATTTTCAAAGACGGTCGTTCATTAGCGCATGCACAACCAGCTGGACATCGAAGCCAAAATCTACGGCCAGCAGCTGGATCAGCTCCCCCATGATCTTTATATCCCGCCAGATGCGCTAGAAGTCTATCTGGAAGCCTTTGAAGGGCCCCTCGATCTTCTACTTTATCTGATACGTAAACATAATCTGGATATCCTCGATATCCCGATGGCAGAGCTCACGCAGCAGTACATGGCTTACGTGGAAAAAATGCGCGCGCATAAGCTGGAACTGGCTGCCGACTACCTACTCATGTCGGCGATGCTGATTGAGATCAAATCCCGCATGTTATTGCCCAAACATGCAGACATTGAAGAAGAGGATGATCCGCGTGCTGAGTTGGTCAGGCGGTTGATGGAATATGAGGCCATTAAACTTGCAGCGCAGCGGCTGGATGAATTGCCACAAGTCGGGCAAGAGATTATGGTTGCCAAGGCGTATTACGAGCAGATCTCGGAAGTCAAAGCGCCTGAAATCTCGCTGGATGACTTAATGGCTGCCTGGAAATCGGTATTAGAGCGGGCAAGTCATTTCACACATCACAAGATCAGCCGTGAAGAACTTTCGGTGCGCGAGCACATGAGCCAGATTCTGCGCCGTCTGAAAGAAGATCAACTTGTAGAGTTTTCTGCCTTGTTTGATGTGGCGCGTGATGGTTTGTCCAAAATGGTCGTCTGTTTTCTGGCAATTCTGGAACTGGCGCGCGAGGGTTTGATTCACCTGACCCAGCAGGCAGCTTACTCACCCATTTATTTACAGATCAACCACGCTGAGTAAATATTCCAATCCATGAGTGAAACCGGCAATACACAGCAGATGAAGCGGATTCTGGAGGCGGCCTTGTTGACCAGCGCTGAGCCACTATCGCTGGACGATATGCTTAAGTTGTTCGAGTCGCGTATGGAGCGCGCGACTTTGCGCATGCTGTTGGATGAATTGAAAAACGAGTGGCAACCCAACACAGAAAAAGCTACGTTGGAGTTGGTGCAAGTAGCGAGTGGCTGGCGTTTTCAGGCCCGTGCTGAGTATGCGCCGATTCTTGCCAGATTAAGCCCTGAACGACCACAGCGCTATTCTCGTGCGGCGATGGAAACGCTTGCCATTATTGTCTATCGTCAGCCGGTGACACGTGGCGATATTGAACAGATTCGCGGCGTTGCAGTGAACCCGAACATCATGCGCAGCTTGCTCGAACGTCAGTGGATTGATGTGGTTGGACAACGTGATGTGCCCGGTAGACCATCACTGTATGCGACTACAAAAACGTTTCTCGATGATCTTAATTTGCGCTCACTGGCCGATCTGCCAGCAATTGATACCTTCATCAAGCAGGAAATCCAGCTCGAACTTTAAACCTGATTCCCAGGTTTATTGTGAACACGATGAAGCAGTGCCTTATAATGGGCGCTTCATCTTGACCGCATTTATTGCAAAGTTCTTCTCATGGCACGTCCCTTCAAGCAGCAGCGCGATCCCGGCGCAACCAAAACCAGACCAGTCGTTGTTGACCCGGATGCCGTTCCTCAACGTCTGCATAAACTCCTGGCCTTGGCTGGCTTGGGTTCCCGTCGTGACATGGAAGCTTTGATTGCCAGTGGCCGTGTCACCATCAACGGCAAGCCGGCAGAAGTCGGCGCTGGTGTCGTGCCTACCGATGTCGTGCGCGTTGATAGCCGTCCCGTGCGTTTATCATTCGCGCCAGAACTGCCGCAAGTGCTGCTTTATCACAAGCCTGAGGGCGAAATCGTGTCTCAGGATGACCCTGAGCATCGTGCTACCGTGTTTGATAAATTGCCGCGTGTAAAAAACGGCAAATGGATTGCCATTGGCCGTCTGGATATGAATACCTCTGGCCTGCTGATTTTTACGACTTCGGGCGAACTGGCTAATCGTTTTATGCACCCGCGTTACGAAGTCGAGCGTGAGTATGCAGTGAGAATTTTTGGTGAGTTGACCGAAGGGCAGATGCTACAGCTCACGCAAGGCATTGAACTGGAAGACGGACCAGCTAATTTTGACGTGATCTCACCGCAAGGCGGCGAGGGCTCGAATCATTGGTACCAGGTGGTATTGCGGGAGGGACGTAACCGTGAGGTGCGACGCCTGTTTGAAGCGTTTCAGCTTCAGGTCAGCCGTTTGATGCGGGTGCGTTTTGGGCCAATCACACTGCCTTCAAGATTGAAGCGCGGCATGATGCTTGCGCTTGATCCAAAGGAAGTGCTCAAGCTGCTTGAGTGGGCTGGTTTGGAAACACCCAAGGGGCCGCTCAGACAGCGCAGCAAGCGTGAGATTGAAAAAGCCTCGACTGCATTTACCCCGAAAGCCCGCAAGACAGAAGCTGCCAAACCATCGCGCCGCCAGCAAGCAGGGGAAGTGTCGGCGGAGCGGGGGAGAGGGCATCGTCCTGGTCAGTTAGCCGGTTCGGCCAGCAAACCCGCTAGCACTAGGAAGCCGGCAAACAATCGCCGGGTGCGTCAATCTTCAGATATCAGCCCACCAACACAACAAAAACGTAGCGATCGCATCCGCGGACGCGGTTAAGCGGTCGCCGCATACCTGATCAGCAGTCATCAGCGCAGTACTGACTAAATTGCGGCTAATTGCGCTTTGGTCAGCAAAAAGACGAACTGATCACCTGATTCAACTTCCAGCCAGGTAAACGGTAGTTCTGGATAAGCTTCCAGCAATGCGTCCCGGTTGTGACCAATTTCCACGATCAAAATCCCATTTTCGCTGAGAAAATCTGCAGCTTCGCGAAGCAGGGTGTGGGTGTGATCCAGCCCGGCCTCGCCGCTGCCAAGGGCGATTTGCGGCTCAGTTCGATATTCGTGGGGGAGTTGTGCCATGGAAGGCGCATCTACATAGGGCGGATTACTGATGATGAGGTCGTAGGTATTGCCTTGCAGACCTTGGAACATATCCGACTGTACTGCGTGTACGCGATCCTGCAGGCCATAGTTTGCGATATTGATCTGACAGACGGCGATGGCATCTGGGGAAATATCGACCACATCGACCTCCGCATTGGGGAAGGCATCTGCCAGTAGAATGCCGAGACAACCACTGCCTGTGCAGATATCGGCCACGCGTTCCACCATCTCCGGATAGGCAATCCAAGGAGTGAGACCGTCATCCAGCAATTCGGCAATGAAAGAGCGGGGGACAATCACGCGCTCATCTACGTAGAACTTGTAGCCCCGCAGCCAAGCCTCTCGCAGCAGATAGGCGGTGGGGACACGTTCAGTGACACGGCGCTCAATTAAATGAGCCAGGTGCTTGCGCTCGGGTTCTGTGATCACTGCATCCAGAAAGTTATCCACCGTGTCGAGTGGCAGATGCAAGGCGCGCATGATGAGCCAGACAGCCTCATCATAGGCATTGTCGGTGCCATGCCCAAAAAAGATCTCGGCTTCCTCAAAACGACTGACGGTGAATCTCAACCAATCACGAATGGTGAACAGCTCTTCGGTAACACGTGGGTAATGCATCATTTCAAGAGCTTTTCCATGGTGCGCTTATAGGTCTCTTTGAGTGGTTCGATGTCAGCGACACCAACACATTCGTTCAGCTTGTGGATGGTGGCGTTAAGCGGACCAAATTCAATGACTTGTTTGCAAATATCGGCAATAAAACGGCCATCCGAAGTGCCGCCTGTGGTTGAAAGCTCTGGCGTCACCTGATAGGACTCCTCAATGGCTTCAGTAATCGCTTCAACGAGATTGCCGCGTGGTGTGATGTAGGGAGGAGAATATTCCCACTCCAGATCGTAATTCAAATCATGCTTGTCCAAAATGGCATGAACGCGGCTGCGAAGATTTTCATCGGTACTGCCTTGGCCATTCAGCTCTGGGCAGAAACGGAAATTAAAGAGAATCTCGACCTCGCCCGGGACCACGTTGGTGGCACCAGTGCCGCCATTCATATTGGAAATCTGCCAGGAAGTGGGCGGGAAGTACTCATTGCCGTTATCCCAGACGGTTTCCACCATATCCTTGATGGCGGGGGCGACCAGGTGGATCGGGTTTTTGACCAGATGCGGATAGGCAATATGGCCCTGTACGCCTTTGACAGTGAGTGCGCCAGAGAGCGAGCCACGACGACCATTCTTGATCATGTCACCCACGACCTTGTTTGATGTAGGTTCGCCGACAATGCAGTAATCAAAATGCTCACCACGTGCTTTGAGTGCCTCTACCACTTTGACCGTGCCGTTAATGGCAATGCCTTCTTCGTCCGAGGTGATGAGCAAGCCGATCGAACCGGTGTGGTTTGGGTGTGCTGCGACGAATTCTTCAATGGAGGTGATAAAGGCTGCGCATGAGGTTTTCATATCGGCCGCACCACGACCATAGAGCATACCGTCCTTGATGGTTGGCTCGAATGGGGGGGTGTGCCATTTTTCGACCGGACCGGTGGGCACCACATCCGTGTGCCCGGCAAATACCAGCAAAGGGCCAGTGTTGCCTCGACGTGCATAAAAATTATCGACATCGCCAAATCGCATGCGCTCAATTTTGAAGCCCAAAGGCTCTAATCGCTTGATCATGACTTCCTGGCAACCTGCATCTTCTGGCGTGTTTGACTGACGGGAGATGAGATCCTTGGCGAGTTCAAGCGTTTTACTCATGATTGCAACAGCTTTCCGTAGGTGGTTTCATCAAATCCCAGGCTCAATATTTCATTGCCGCGCTCCAGCACGGGGCGTTTGATGACAGAGGTTTTGTCCATCATCAGCGCAATCGCGCTGGCATCATCTACGACAGCGGCTTTGGCTTCGTCACTCAAGCCTCGCCATGTCATCCCGGCACGATTCACCAGCTTTTCCCAAGGCACTTGTGATAGCCAACGCTGTAGCGTCTTGTCATCAATGCCTTGTTTTTTGAAATCGTGAAACTCGTAAGAAATTTCACGTTCTTCCAGCCATGAACGGGCCTTTTTGACGGTGTTGCAGTTGGGGATGCCGTAAAGCTTCATAGGTTGTGAAAAGGGCGTTAAAACGATATTCTAGCAGTATGCGCAGCATGCGCGTAGGCCAGATATCAGTTTAGTCTACCTTGGCGCTGCGCTGCTCCAGTAATGGGGCTAGCTTATCTGCTGAAACCGGATACCCAAACAGATGGCCTTGCATCATGTCACATTTAAGTTCACGGAAGCATCTGGCCTGGGCTTCGTTTTCGATTCCCTCGGCGACGACTATCTGATCTAACGAATGAGCAAGACGTATGAGCGCATCCGTCATTTCATGAGATTTCTTGTCATCAGCGATTTTGATCGTGATCTTGCGATCTAGCTTGACCTGTTGCACCTTCTGCAAATAGGCAATACTGGCATTAGTGATCCCAAAATCATCAAGTGCGATATCGATCCCAGCGGATTGAAACTCAGCCATTCTGGCATTGAAAATATCAGGGTGTTTGAGTGCCATCAGGCCGGAGATTTCAAACACTAGGCAGCTATGTGGAAGCTGAAACTGATCAAGCAGTTCAACGATATGATGCACCAGTGCCGGGTCACGTAGTTGCTGGGCTGCAAGATTCACGGATATCTGAGTATGAAGCCCCTGACTACGGAGGCGGTGCATGGTGCGGCAGCACTCTTCTACCACCCAATGATGGATTCTGCTGATCAATCCAAATCGCTCAGCGGCTTGTATAAACACAGTGGGAAGAATCGAACCCTTGACCGGGTGGCGCCAGCGAATCAGCGCTTCAAGGCCGCGGATATGGCCATGTTGAGCATCCACTTTGGGTTGGAAGTACAGTTCAAACTCATTGTTTTCCAGCGCTTGTTTCAGGTCCAACTGCATTTCCTGTAACTGATCACCAGCTACACCCATTTCTTCGTCATAAAACCGGTACAGGTTGCGTCCCGCACTTTTGGCCTGATACATGGCGGTGTCAGCACAAATGATTAAATGATCCGTATCTGGGATTGCTGGATAAGTGGCAATACCGACTGATATTGACAGATTGATCGCATGGTCATTGACGTTTAGTGGACTGATTAGGCTATCAATCAGGCGCTGGATGATGAGTTCAATTTCCTGATGTGTCTTGACCTCTTGTATCAGCAGCAGAAACGCATCGCCGCCAATGCGACAAGCAATATCAGCGCCTCGTAAAGACGCCTCCAGTCGCTTGGCAATGATTTTCAGCTCGGCATCGCCTGTAAGGTGATGGAGCGTATTTTTCACTGGTTTGAAATCATCGAGGTTGATCAAGGCAACCGCTACTTTTGACTGCGAAGCATGCGCGCGCCGTATGGCATTCTGCAGTTTTTTCATGAGAGCACTGCGATTAGGCAATTGTGTCAGGGGGTCCCTCATCCCATTTAGATTGAGGTCATGGTCTTGCCATATGTCAGGCTGACGTCCAATCCAATAGGCTTTCAACTTCTCTACAAGCTCGGCAATGCTGTGTATGCAAAGTAATGCAGCTAGCAAAACAGCTGGAAGCGCAATCCATAACAGCAGGTAGTTAAAATCACTCATCAATAGCAACCAGAGTGAAAATCAGGGGCAGGTTTATCATCATCTTTCTTTTTTACGAATTAGTAGAACTAAAAGAGATTGGCAACTTCCATGCCACTGGGAAAGTTGGACGATGAAAAACCTAAAACTCATGAAACGCCTGTATTGGCGTGGTGTTGGAGGCGGGTCTGCTGAGATACGTAAATAAAGTGAAGATACCTAAAACAACAGAGGTCGTTGGATTGGTAACGGCACCGTCAAAATTTTGACAGTCTGCATGGCCTAAATGACTGGCCTGAGGTATGCGTGAGATGATGCAAGGTCTGATGGTTTGGGCTAGTGTGTGCTAGCCCTGAAAGCTTGCTGGGCTAGCCATTACCAAAAGACCTTGCCGTGTATTGAATACGAGTTAGCTGACTTAGATGCCCCGCAGCAACTCGTTGATGCCTACCTTACCCAATGTTTTTTCATCAACTTTCTTGACGATGACGGCACAATACAGGCTATATTTACCATCCTTGGAGGGTAAGTTGCCAGAGACCACAACGGAGCCAGCTGGCACGCGACCATAGAATACTTCACCGGTCTCGCGATCATAGATTCTGGTGGATTGGCCGATATAAACGCCCATGGAAATCACGCAGTTATCTTCCACCACGACACCTTCCACAACCTCAGAGCGCGCGCCAATAAAGCAGTTGTCGCCGATGATGGTAGGGCCGGCCTGAACTGGTTCCAGCACGCCGCCGATACCAACGCCGCCGGATAAGTGTACGTTCTTGCCAATCTGTGCACAGGAGCCGACGGTGGCCCAGGTATCGACCATGGTGCCTTCACCGACGTAAGCGCCGATGTTGACATAAGAGGGCATCAATACGGCGTTTTTGGCGATAAAGGAGCCACGGCGCACGATAGCATTTGGAACCACACGGAAACCACCAGCCTTGAAGTCTTCTTCAGTGTAGTTGGCGAACTTGGGTGGCACTTTATCGAAGTACTTGGTCACACCATCATCCATCAGCACGTTGTCTTCCAGACGGAAGGAGAGCAGCACCGCTTTTTTGATCCATTGATGGGTTTCCCATTCCTGACTGTCGCCCTTGCGGGTGGCTACGCGCAGTGTGCCATTGTTTAACTGCTCCAGAACACTGAAAACAGCTTCTTTGACAGTTGGGTCAACGTTGGCTGGGTTGATGTTGGCGCGGTTTTCAAACGCCGTTTCGATGATGCTTTGCAAATCGCTCATGGTGCTTTCTCAACTATGGGTCATGAATAAAACCAATATTTTACAAGGAAAGTCACGTCAGGTCGAAGGTGCCCTTTGGATTGGGAACCCGCTTGATGGAAAAAGGCTTAGAGGCGTTTCCAGATATTACGATCATCGTGCTCAAACCAATACAACAATTCCGTGCGATTGAGCGGTTTGCTAATCCAGAAGCCCTGCAGGACATCGCAGCCGATTTTAGCGAGGTGGTCGGCTACACGTTCATCTTCAACGCCTTCTGCCACCAAGTCCAATTTAAAGTTATTGCCTAGCTCAATGATGGTTTTGACGATCGCCTCATCCCGCTCTGAGGCAAACATGTTTTTGACAAATGCCTGATCTATCTTGATTTCGTTGATGGGCAGTCGACTGAGGTAGGACAGAGAGGAATACCCGGTTCCGAAGTCATCCATTGAGATTTTCAAACCCATGGCCTGTATTTGCTGAAGTGCAAGCATGGTCTGGTCAGTATCATCCAGCATGCTCCCTTCAGTGATCTCGATCAGTAGTCGGTCTCGTGGCACTTTCCAGATATTCAACATGTTGGTCAGTGAGCTAGGGAAATCTGGTTCACTGAGATTTTGCGGCAGAATGTTCACACTCAATTTGATGTCCATACCGCGCGCCACAAAGTCGACCAGATGGCGAAAAGCGGTTTGCAGCAACCATTTGGTGAACTCATTGAGCAGGTTTTCCCGCTCGATCAAGCTGAAAATGACAGGGATAGGAATGGCACCCTCGTCGGTATGCCATCTCAATAATGCCTCAAGACCAATGATTTTGCCTTCGCGCTGCGAATACTTGGGCTGGTAATACAGCTCCAATGCGTTATCAAACAAGGCTTTGTGTAGATGCTTAGCCAGTTCATCCAGACGTTGGGTTTCGGCATCCAGTGCCGGATCGTAAATTTCATATCCATCAGGATGTGTCGTCGGCATCGTAGACGCCTTGAGTGCGGCTTCCAGCATGAACTCGGCATCCCGGTGAATATCATGGGACATGGCAATGCCAATGTAGGGTTTGATCACCGCCATGTGGTCGGTGATATGAAATGCTGCAACGAACTGTTGCTGGATTTTATTGGCGGCCAGTACCGCCAACGCAGTATTATCAACACCCTGCAGGCAGATCGCCCAGCGACGCGTTGAGATAAAAGTGATCATGTCCTGCTCTCTCAGCACTTCCTTGAGACGGTTGACGATATCAGGCAGTATATGCTGCACTGCATTATTGGAATGCAAACCGAAATCAAACTGAATTGCCAGAATTGCCAGCTCACGCGTAATTTCATTGCGTAATAAGCGATTGCAGGATTGAAGAAACTGATCTTGCTGCATCACATACTCAAACAGGGCATCGGTAATTCTTGTGCGGCGACGCGAGGCCAAATTGGTACTTTCCATTAGCGTAATCAGCTCGTGCTGCATGATATGAAACGCCAACCGTCTTAGACTTTCCAGCGCAATACGGATTTGCCGCTCATCTCTGAGTACATTTGGCACCTTACGTCCCATACACTGCAGGAACTGGTCGAAAATACTCATGATTTCCGATGAGATCAGGCCGTTGTTGGTTGCAAAATGCCTTTGCAATTCACGGGTGTCGCCCAATAACAGCTGCTCAAAATGCTGGATGATCGGATGGTCTTCAGAGAAGCCGTATTGTTGAAGCGTTTGATAAAAATCGGGGCATAGCGGTTTGTCTTCCTCGGCCAACAAGCTTTGGATTCCAGACAGCAGCTGCCTGTCCTTGGCAGAGATCGGACTATTGGCCATGCTTTAAAGGAAATAATCCTTTGGCTCGATACCAAAGGTGCCGGCGGGAAGCTCGGTCGTAATGGAGATGGGATTTTCGTTATCCTGATTGAACTTGACCAAGTCTATCGTGCGCTGCTTCTCAAGACGTTTGCCATGCTCATCCACCACCAGGGTGACCATCGGCTGCAGACGCCACAGCTTATTTTGTTTGATCACGATGCCAATTTCACCGGTATTGAGCTTGACCAATGATCCGATGGGGTAGACACCAACCACCTGAATGAATTGATCAACCAGTTCTGATTGAAACGCCTGGTCACGCAGGGCGACGAGTGTTGAAATGGCTTTGGCAGAAGATCTGGCTGGCGCATAGGGCTGGTGAGAGGTAATGGTTGAGAAGGTTTCAACGATACCTGCCATGCTGCCGTACAGACCAATTTCCTCGCCCTTTAAGCCTAGCGGGTAGCCCATGCCATCATATCGTTCATGGTGCCGTTCCACAATCTGGCGCACGATCTCACTGAGATGGTCCAGTTCATCGACAATTTCAACGCCATAAGGAACGTGTTTTCTGGCAAGCGCAATTTCAGCTGAATCAAGCCGCTTGGTTTTATTCAGCATTTCGCCTGGAATTTTTGATTTACCAATGTCATGAAGCAGGCCGCCTAGTGCAACCTCATTCAACTCGTCACGCGGCAGACCCAGTTGACGCCCAAAACTGACCAACATGATGGCAACATCCATGGCATGCCGATAGGTGATGTTGTCCATGGTTTTCATGCTGGAAATCAAAAGCATGGCATTCGGGTTACGGATAATGCTCTCTACCACATCTGCCAACAAATCTTTCGCTACCTCAATCCGGTCACTAAGATCCGTGCCGGTCATTTCGAGAATGAAGCTGGCTGCCAAATCCTCCTGAAGTTTCTCGGTGGTCTGCTTGGCAACCACCAGCTCTTCCTCAACCGTAGTTTTGACCGGGTAGTCTTCAATATCCAGCGGAATATCACCGAATTTTGCGTAAGCTTGCCTGATCTTGCTGACCTCATCTTTACGCCGCACTTCTGCGATCCTGTCATCCTCGGTTTCTTCCATCGGAAAAAACCCCGTGGCCGGGTAGGGGGTTAATATGGGTGCTCTTGGCATGAGCAACTCTTGGCCAATTTGCTTGATGGACTTGAGCAAGCCTGTCAGTCCCGCAGCTACTGAAATGGAACCTGAAGCTGGCTTGACGGAGGTTTGTTTGATAACGGGATCGGAGGTTGGTGTTGGTTTTTTGTTTTTACTTGAATTGCCCGGGATGGTAAAGATGCCTGGTAATGATTTTTCTTGTGAAACAATGACGTAGCTGCATTGCTCTCTCAGCGCGTGAATATGATCGTCAGAGTCAATCAGGAAGCCCTGAAACAGAAAGTTGGTATCTGTCCAAGGGCGATCCAGTTCGCTGACATACATGCCTTTCTGGATCTTCTGGATATCGATCTTGACGTCCAAGAGGGCTCCTTATTTTCAGGATTTACTGCGGGCTTCCTGGTATAACGGCATCACACTAGGCACCATCTTCTGCAAATCGGCAATACGTGAAGCGCTGGATGGATGTGTACTCAAAAATTCTGGTGGGCTACCACCGCCCAGCTGCGACATTTTTTGCCACAGAGATACTGCAGCATTCGGGTTGTAACCTGCGCGCGCAGCAAGCTCAAGGCCGATCCTGTCTGACTCCCGCTCTTGCTCTCGACTGTTGGGCAGCGCAAAAAACAGATTTGAACCTAATGCTGCGGCTTGCACGCCAGCGGCTGCAGCGGTTTGGTTTGAGGATGTGCTTGCCAGCACGGCAAGACCAGTGAGACCCATTTGTTGGGCATAGGCAATCGACATTCTTTCACGCCCGTGTTCGCGAAGCGCATGTGCGATTTCATGGCCAATCACAGCAGCCAGTTCATCATCTGTAGCGTTCAGTTTTTCGATCAGGCCAGTAAATACCATGATTTTTCCGCCAGGCATCACATACGCATTCACCTGATCATTGGTTTCAACGTTGACTTCCCATTTCCAATTAATGGCGTCTTGACGGAAATGGGTCGTTTGCTGAATCAGTTTTTGCGAGATCCCACGAACACGCTCAACCTGTTTTGCATCGTTATTAAGCGCTTTTCTGCTTTTGGCGTCTTGTATTGTTGCTAAATAACTTTCGTTCGACATGTTTTGGACTTGCTGTTCAGAAAGCATCATGAACTGCTTGCGTTCAACACCTGTTTTGCCAGGGGCTGTGGTGGTGGCACAGCCTGCAAATAGCGTGGTGCCAAGCGTAATTGCGATCACGTGGGATGTTTTCATGGTCATATTCCGTATAGTTTGGCCGGTTAAACACCTGTTCAATTTTTTAAATTATAGCCCTTCTGTTCAACTTGTGCGTCAAAGCACGAAAATTAATCAGATTGGCCTGAACGTAGCATCATGAACGACCTAACAGTTTCAAGTTGTTCAATTATCTTAGGATAATCTGTAAGCAACGAAGTTTCATGACAGTGTCATGACGCCAATCGGGTGTGATAATCTTGTGCTTTAGCCTTAAATCTGTGCGCTTCATGAGCCTTCGTTTCCGATTGAACCTGTTGATTACTGTGATCATGCTGATGCTGATGATTGCGGTTGCATTTGTACTCATCAAAGGGTTAAGAACCTCAACGCAGGAGGGTGTTGAGGCCTCGACGCGGGTCACCATGCAATTATTGGATACGGTGATTTTAAGTACCGAGCAGAATCCTGCCTGGGGTTATACGCACCTTGTCATGTTGAGATTTCTTGAACACCTCAAGCATGTCCGTGGCACACAGATCTCACTTTATGATTTACACGGTAATTTGCTTTATCAGTCTCCGTTGTCCACCTATCGTGCTGATATAGAGCCCCCAGATTGGTTTATCAAGAGCCTGGATCCGGGCGAGCCCTCTGTTGAACGACATTTCAGATCTGGAAAGCTGGTGATTGACCCTGCGCCGATCGGTGCAATCCGCGAAGCCTGGGTCAATCTGCTGGACCTATTCTGGATTGGGCTGGGTTTTTTTGTTTTGCTGAATGTAGCGGTGTATTGGATGCTTGGGCGCCTGTTAAAACCATTGCAACCCATGATGAGTGCGATGAATCGCATGGAGCAGGGTGATCTGACCACGCGACTGCCAGAGTTTGCCTTGCCTGAGTTCAGGCGTATTGCACAGCATTTCAATCGTATGGGCGAGTCGCTGCAAGCCAGCACTGAAGAAAGTCGTCGATTGGCACTACTCGTCAAGCAAACTGCTGATGCCATCATGATTCACGATCTTCAGGGCAACATATCCTTTTGGAATCCTGCAGCGCAGCGCATGTTTGGGTATGCCCCAGAGGATATCATTGGAAAGTCATCAACATTGCTGACACCGGCTAGCCAACGGGCCGATCTTGAGCAGAATATGCAGCAGATTACAGCGGGTCGCAAGGTGGATCATCATGATACCCAACGGCTGACCCGCGATGGTCGCGTCATTGATGTCTCGATTTCAGCCGCACCGTTGATTGACCCCGTAACCAATGAAGTGATCGGTGATATTTGCAGCATGCGTGATATTACGGAGCGAAAACTGGCCGAAGAAGCAGCGCGAAAACTTGAAGAAAATCGCCAGCTTACGCATCTTATTCAACGGCATATTGAAGATGAGCGGCGCAGCCTAGCAAGAGAATTACATGATGAATTGGGGCAGTATGTAACCGCGATTAAAACCTTTGCTGTGGGTATTATGAATAAAACACAAGAAAAATCGCCTGATATTGCTGCCAATGCGCAAACTATTGTGTCTGCCGCGAATCATATCTACGACGGCATGCACAACATCATCCGGCAATTGCGTCCGGGTGCGCTCGATAACCTTGGGTTGACGGAGACTTTGCGAGATGTGGTCTCCACTTATCAGAGTCAGCACCCTGAGATTGCGATTCAACTTGATATCACCGGAAACCCGGATGAATTTGGGGAAACGGTGAATATCAATGTGTATCGTATTGTGCAGGAAGCGGTAAATAATGCATTGAAGCACGCCAACGCAGAAAAGATTAATATCAGGCTGGCGATTACAGCATCGGGGGAGTTGCAATTGATCATCAAGGACAATGGCACGGGAATGGATGTCCATTCCGTTGACCAGGCCAATCACTTTGGATTATTGGGTATGCGCGAGCGCGTTCAGGCGCTGCAGGGCAGTTTTGATATCTGTTCAGGCCCAGCGAATGGCACCACCATCCACATCAAAATCCCGAAAGGCCCGCAATCATGAGTCAGATTAATGTATTGCTGGTGGATGATCATGCCGTGGTGCGCATGGGCTTCAAGATGCTGCTGGAATCGGCCTCGGATATTAAGGTGGTGGCTGAAGCAGATAGTGGAGAGCAAGGCGTCAAGCAGTTTGCGGAGCATCACCCGGATGTCGTTGTCATGGATATCACCATGCCTGGCATTGGGGGGCTCGAGGCCATTGAAAGAATCATGGCCAAGGAGGGAAGCGCAAAAATTCTGGTACTCAGTGCTCACGAAGATTCCGTGCATCCCAAGCGAGTATTGAATGCTGGGGCAATGGGCTATCTCACCAAGCGTAGTGCTGCCGAGGAGTTAATCAAGGCAATTCGCACAGTGGCTAGTGGCAAGCGCTATCTAGAAGCAACAGTTGCCCAGCAAATGGCGATCCAGCAGCTATCGGGTGAGCAAAACCCAGTCGACGTGCTGTCGGATCGTGAGTTTGAGGTGTTTATGGCGCTTGCCAAGGGAAAAACGACCAATGAGATTGCCGAGACTCTGTGTTTATCCCCAAGAACGGTCGGCACGCATCTCTACAATATCAAACAGAAACTAAATGCGAACAACTCGGCGGAAATCGCATTGATTGCCATGCGGTCAGGCTTGATTGATCCCTGATCTTTACTTACCGAGCCTTCGGTGTTGAAATAATGGCAAAAATGCCGCCCGTGATAATGAGAGCAATGGCTAGCCAGCGGTCTGCTGAAAGCATTTCGTTCCAAAACACAATCCCAAATAGGCTGGCAAACATGATGGTGCAGTAGATCAGACTTCCGACCACCAAATGCTGGCCAGTTCGATACGCTCTGGTCATCAAGAGTTGTGCAATCGTAGCGCTTGCTCCAATGCCCAACAACAATGGTAATGTTTGCCAGGTGATCGGGTTGATACGGTCTGCCAGCATCCAGATGCCAGCCCCCAGCGTGCTGATCAGGGTGAAGTAGTACACGGTACGCCAGTCCGGTTCTCCTGCACGACCAAGTTGCGTAACGTAAAGATATACAACACCAGCGATCAATCCTGATAACAATCCCACACCGCCGGCTAGCCATTCTCCGGTATAGAAAGTTGGCCGTAACAGCAAGGCAACCCCGATCAGCCCTAACAAAATAGCGGCAACCAAGCGCTTCCCTGGACGTTCGTGCAGGATGAAAGGCGTGAATACGGCCATGAAGAGTGCTGAGGTATGGTTGAGTGTAATGGCTGTCGCCAGCGGAAGTTTGCTAATGGCAAAAAAGAACATGAGTAATGAGATGAAGCCCAAACCTCCACGGGCTAGCTGTTTGCCCATGACCGGACTGCGTAATGAAAGCCGTTGTTTGCTCGCGATGATACTGATCACCAGCAAACCGAACAAGGAGCGGTAAAACACCAGTTCTGCACTGGTGTAATGTGTAGAGGCGGTTTTGACTAACATGCCCATGATGGCGAAGAACAGGGCAGCGGCTAACATCCAGAGGCTGCCTGGCTGCTGGATGTTGAATGTTGGTCTTCTAAAACGAAAGGGTCGCAAGTATCAGCCTACTGGCGAATACTTGGTCAGGTGCGGCTCAAGTTGCTTGCGCAACCAAAGATGAAAGTGCTCCAGCCCGCTTTCCATCGGGTGCTGATATGGCCCGCGATCATCCTTGCCTTCGGCGAAGAGTGCCAGACGGCCACGATTCATCCGCTCACAGATTTCCTTGTCTTCAATCGCCGTCTCGTTATAAGCCGCTTGCTGTGCATCAATGAAAGCTTGCTCAAACAATGCGATATCTTCAGGGTAGTAGAATTCAACTACATTGGTACATGCGTTGACACCACGTGGAATGATGTGCGAGACCACCAGTACATTGGGATACCATTCCAGCATCAGGAAAGGGTAGTACACCATCCAGATGGCGCCGTATTTGGGTGGCTGGCCATATTGCAGCACCTGATCCTGCCATTGACGGTAAATATCCGAGCCCGATTTTTGCAGAGACGCCTTGACGCCAACAGTCTGTACACTGTACCAGTCACCAAATTCCCACTGTAAGTTGCTGCAATCTACAAACTTGTCCAGGCCCGGATGGAATGGGCCAACATGGTAATCCTCAAGGTAAACCTCAATAAAGGTCTTCCAGTTAAAATTATACTCCTCGACCACTACACGGTTCAGTAAATACCCGGTGAAATCGAAATCCTGTTTACAACCCAGCGCTGCCAGATCACGGGCAATATCGCGCGGACTGTCAAACAACATGCCTTGCCAGGATTGCAAGGCAGCTTTATCGAGATGCGCGCAAGGGTTTTCCTGAAAATGGGGTGCCCCCATCATTTCACCCTGTAAATTATAGGTCCATCGATGCAGCGGGCAGACGATATTACGGGCATGACCCTTGCCGGAGAGCATGATGGCTTGACGGTGTCTGCAAATATTACTGATCAGATTGATGCCGTTACCATTGTTAACGAGTGCTTTGGCTTCATCCATCCATGGAATCGCGTAAAAATTGCCCTGTTCAGGGGTCATCAAGCTGTGGCCGATGTAGCGAGGCGCGGCGGGGAAAAGGTGTTTTTCTTCCACTGCGTAAATCGCGGGATCGGTATACCAGGAAACCGGCAGTTGAGGATGCTGGGTGGTATTGACAGGTTGAACTGTAGCAAGAGAGACCATAATGCGCGTTGGTGTCGTAGCTCGAACGATTTGATTAGAAGGGGAAAATATCAGTCAACATAGAATTTTGCCCCAAAGCTTGATTTAAATAAACCATTATTCCCTTAATTCACGATAGTCCATCTTGTCGCAATCCTGACTTACCTTGATTATTCGATGGTTTTGAGCTAACCTCAAACTTGTTGAATTAGATACAAAAATGCATACGCCAAGACCATTGGTAGTTGCTTACGCATTCAAAAATAACGCATTTCAACAGAGGAGGCCGCAGCATGAAAAACCCGTTAGATTCTATTGCCGGAACAATCATATCAGGGTTGGTATTAACTCTGGTTCTGTACCTGTTTTTAAAGAACTTTATTCTGGCGGGGGTATAAAACATGGATATCATGCTGGATGGGCTGTTTCGTTGGTTGCATGTGATTGCAGGCATCACTTGGATAGGCCTGCTTTATTACTTTAATCTGGTGCAAGTGCCTGCAATGAAGGACGCGACGGCCGATGGAACCGCTGCGGGGATTTCCAAACACGTGGCGCCTCGTGCCTTGTTGTGGTTTAGATGGGCAGCGCTCGTTACTTGGCTGGCCGGCGCAGCATTGCTAGGGGCTAATTTCAAGCACGCCTTTACACTTGAACCTGCATATGCCGGGATTGGGATCGGGGCTTGGCTAGGCACCATCATGTTATTCAATGTATGGGTACTGATCTGGCCAAACCAGAAAAAAATTCTGGGAATGGTGCCAGCAACCGATGAAGTCAAGGCACGGGCGCGACGTGTTGCGTTTCTGGCATCGCGTACTAATACCATGTTGTCGATCCCGATGCTGTTTTTCATGGCGAACGGATTGACGCACAAGGCTGCAGTCGGCCTGTAACAATTTTCCTTTAAGCTGCAAACGGCGGCTTGAGCCGCCGTTTGCATTTTTATTTTTGAGATACAGGATATATGTCGGAACATTTGATGAATACCTATGGCAGGCAACCTGTCACCTTTGAAAAGGGTGAGGGGGTCTGGCTTTGGGATACACAGGGTAAACGCTATCTCGATGCACTTTCAGGCGTGGCAGTAAATGGCTTGGGTCATGCCCACCCAGAGCTTGTCACTGCGATTAGTACGCAGGCAGCCAAATTGATCCATGTCTCAAACATCTATCACATTGCTGAGCAAGCCAGATTGGCAGATAAGTTGGCTGCCATCTCCGGCATGGATCGTATATTTTTCTGCAATTCAGGATGTGAGGCCAATGAGGCTGCGATTAAGCTGGCCCGTTTGCATGGGCACAATCGTGGAATCGAGCAGCCAGAAATCATCGTGATGGAAAAAGCATTCCATGGCCGCACCATGGCCACTTTATCTGCCACTGGTAATCGTAAAGCCCAGGCTGGGTTCGAGCCACTGGTGAGTGGTTTTGTCCGGGTACCATTTGATGATCTTGATGCACTGCGGCAAGTGGCAGCGCGCAACAAACATGTTGTGGCAGTTTTGGTGGAGCCGGTTCAGGGTGAAGGCGGGATCAATGTGCCGCAGGATGTCAGTGCTTATCTTTCCGGGTTACGTGAAATTTGTGATGAGCACGGTTGGTTATTGATGCTGGATGAAGTACAAAGCGGCATTGGGCGCACCGGAACATGGTTTGCATTCCAGCATACAGATATCGTGCCCGATGTCATGACACTGGCCAAAGGCCTCGGTTCTGGCGTGCCGATTGGCGCTTGCATTGCCAAAGGTGCTGCTGCAGAGGTCTTGACCTATGGCAAGCATGGTTCCACCTTTGGGGGTAATCCGCTGGCTTCAGTAGCAGGTCTTACCACGCTGAATGTGATTGAATCCAGTGGCTTACGCGAGAATGCCACTGCTATTGGAGACTGGATTTGCAATCAGCTTGAAAATGCGTTCAAACAGGTACCGGGTGTGGTCAAGATCCGTCATGCCGGTTTGATGATAGGCATACAGCTGGACAGACCCTGTGGAGAACTGGTCGGGCGTGCGTTGAGCAATGGCTTGTTGATTAATGTCACGGCTGATAATGTGGTGCGTTTACTTCCCCCGCTTGTCATGACACAAGAAGAAGCTGGTCAATTGGTTGCGATGTTGGTGCCGTTGATTCAATCTTTTCTCGTGAATGACACTGTTGCTGGATAACCTGAAGTTTTTAAAAATATGATCGCAATCAAACACTTTTTGCAGTTCAAGGACTTAAGCAGAGCTGAGCTGGATCACATTTTCCGACGTACTGCCTGGATCAAGGCGAAGTTCAAGGACTATCAGCAATATTGGCCGCTGGTAGATCGTACGCTGGTCATGATTTTTGAAAAAGCCAGTACCAGGACTCGATTGTCTTTTGAGGCGGGCATGCAACAACTTGGGGGGTCAGCCATTTATCTCAATACGCGTGATTCTCAGCTAGGACGAGGCGAGCCGGTGGAAGATGCAGCGCAAGTGATTTCGCGCATGAGTGATCTTGTCATGATCCGTACCTTTGAGCAGGAAATTATCGAGCGGTTTGCTGAAAATTCTCGTGTGCCTGTGATCAACGGCCTGACTAACGAGTACCATCCTTGCCAGATATTGGCGGATATCTTCACTTACATTGAACACCGAGGCCCAATCCAGGGGAAAACCGTGGCATGGATTGGTGATTCAAATAATGTCTGCAATACCTGGTTGCAAGCTGCTGAAGTACTCGATTTTAATGTGCATGTTTCTACTCCACCAGGCTATGAGGTAGAGCAGGAGCGCGCAGGCCTGTATGGGCACGCGCACTATGAAGAATTTGCTGATCCGATGGATGCAGCGAGAGGGGCTGATTTAGTCACCACTGATGTTTGGACATCGATGGGCTTTGAAGCCGAAAATGAAGAGCGGATGCGCGATTTTGCTGATTGGCAGGTGGATGCCGACATGATGAAGGTGGCGGCTGAAAACGCGCTATTCATGCATTGCCTGCCGGCACACCGCGGTGAAGAAGTGTCTGCAGAAGTAATTGATGGCCCACAAAGCGTGGTCTGGGATGAAGCTGAAAACAGATTGCACACACAAAAAGCGCTCATGGAGTTTCTGTTACTTGGCGAAGTGACAGCGTAATCTAGGGCATCGAAACCAACGCGATTTAAAGAATTTATTGTTTTAGGAAAAAATTGTTTTAGGAAAAATATGAGTGATATCAAGAAAGTCGTGCTTGCCTACTCAGGCGGGCTGGATACTTCGGTGATTCTGAAATGGTTGCAGGACACTTATCAGTGTGAGGTGGTGACGTTCACTGCCGATATTGGACAGGGCGAAGAGTTAGAACCTGCGCGCGAGAAAGCCAAGAAGTTTGGAATACGAGAAATCTATATTGATGATTTGCGTGAAGAGTATGTCCGCGATTTTGTATTTCCGATGTTCCGCGCCAACACTGTATACGAAGGCGAGTATCTGCTCGGTACCTCAATTGCACGTCCTCTGATTGCCAAACGCCTGATTGAGATCGCAGCTGAAACCAATGCTGATGCCATTTCTCATGGCGCAACCGGAAAAGGGAACGATCAGGTCCGATTCGAACTGGGTGCGTATGCACTCAATCCCAATATCAAGGTGATTGCACCCTGGCGTGAGTGGGATTTGCTCAGCCGTGAAAAACTGCTGGCGTATGCTGAAAAGCACGGAATTCCGATTGAGATGAAACACCGTCAGGGCGGCAGCCCTTATTCCATGGATGCCAACTTGCTTCATATTTCCTATGAAGGGCGACATCTGGAAGACCCGGCTGCTGAAGCAGAAGAGGATATGTGGCGTTGGACCGTCAGTCCGGAAAACGCGCCAGATGCGCCAGAATATCTTGACATTGAATATCAGCATGGCGACCCGGTTGCGCTGAATGGTAAAAAGTTGGCACCCCACGATTTACTTGCTGAACTCAATAAGATGGGTGGCAAGCATGGTATTGGTCGCCTTGATCTGGTTGAGAACCGCTATGTCGGCATGAAATCACGTGGTTGTTATGAAACGCCAGGTGGCACCATCATGTTGAAAGCGCATCGCGCTATCGAGTCTCTGACCTTGGATCGCGAAGTCGCGCACCTTAAGGATGACTTGATGCCACGCTACGCCAGCCTGATATACAACGGGTACTGGTGGAGCCCAGAGCGTATTGCACTGCAAACTCTGATCGATCATACGCAGCAATCTGTGAACGGATTTGTTAGATTGAAGCTATACAAGGGCAATGTCATTGTGGCTGGTCGAGACAGCAAGTCTGATTCCTTGTTTGATCCGACGATAGCGACGTTTGAAGACGATGCAGGCGCATACGATCAGAAAGATGCGGGTGGATTTATCAAGTTGAATGCCTTGCGGATGCGGATCGCGGCCAATTTAAGGCAGCGTAAAAAGTAAGGTGGACTGAACGGCGCGAAAGCGCCGTTTTCTTTAAGCTAAATTTCATCTAGACAACCTAAACTCCAGACTTCATATTTGTCAGGAGTTGATGATGTTTACGTCATTGATTTGTGATGATAGGGTGTTAAAGCGCCTGCTGATCAAAATCTGTAATGTTTTGATTGCACTCACTATTGTGAGTTGGATAATGATTGATGTATTGCTGAATGCACTGAGGAAGCTCTAGCTTCACACGTTGAATCCTGTTCGTATAAGGAACCATGAAATTGTTAAACGCATTGAGCCATCAAATATTGGTGGCGTTGTTTGCAGTGCAAGCCCTGATTTTTACGTCGCCATCTATTGCTGCAGAGGACATTTCGCCTCAACAGGCGAGAAAGCTGATAGAGGCTGGAGAGATCATGCAGTTTGAAAAGATTGCTGAGATCGCACTTTCTATCAAACCAGGCCGTATTCTGGAATCTGAACTTGAACGGAGCCGAAGGACGGGGATGTATATCTATGATATTGAAATTCTGGATGACAAAGGTGTGGTCTGGGAGCTGAATTTGAACGCCAAGACAGGTGAACTCATCAAGTTAAAGATAGACGATTGAGTGACGATGCGCCTGTTGCTGGTTGAAGATGATGCAGTATTAGGGCCGCAAATGGTGCAGGCGCTGCATGATGCTGGTTACGCAGTAGATCTTAGTACGGATGGCTTGGATGCTGAAGCGCTTGGTGACATTGAACCTTATGATCTGGTGATTCTGGATTTGGGCCTGCCAAAACGTTCTGGCCTTGAGGTGTTAGCCAATTGGCGTCAGCGAGGCAATACGATTCCTGTGATTGTTCTGACAGCACGTGGTGGTTGGCAAGACAAAGTCACCGGATTCAAGGCTGGTGCTGACGATTACATCAGCAAGCCTTTTCAGATGGAAGAGCTGTTGGCACGCGTGCTCGCTGTGCTAAAACGTAGTCGTGGCATGGCAGCGGGTCCGATGCGTGCTGATGGCATCACATTGGATGAAGAGACACAAAGCCTTATTTACGCCTCTGGTCAGCGGGAGCCCCTGACCAGAACTGAGTTTCTACTGCTCCGTTACTTCATGATGCACCCTGGACAAATCCTCTCCAAAACCCGCCTGGCAGAACATGTCTACGATAATGACAGCGATAAGGATAGCAATGTCATTGAGGTGTATGTGAATCGTCTTCGCAGCAAACTTGGTAGCCAGATGATTCAGACCCGACGGGGGCAAGGCTATGTCTTCAGTGGCAAAGTAGAATAGTGTTTAAGGCTTCTTTGCGTGAGTACGTCCCGATTGTGAAGTCACTAAGCGGTCGATTATCCTCGGCACTAACAATCAGCCTGATCATTTTTTTAGTGATCAAGTGGGTAATCGTTAGCTACGCCATTCGCACACTGACTGAAAATCAGGTGGCTGATCGCTTGATCAAGGATGGCGAGAATATTCTTGCGGGTATCCGTTTTGATCGTGACGGTAGCTTCAAGCTGGATGCGCGTCGTATCAATACTGTGTATCAACGTCCATTCTCAGGGCATTATTTTGTCGTGATTGTGGGAGAACAGAAGTTCATATCACGCTCGCTGTGGGATCATGACATCACGATCCCAACCCTGGCACCAGGTGATGATATGCGTTTCACGACAGAAGGCCCGGTGCGCAGCCAACTCTTAGCCATTACGCATGGTTACCGAAAACATGGCCGTGACATGAGTATCACGGTGGCAGAAAATCTTGATCCGCTCAATGTTGAATTACGCCGATTCCAGTGGGTATATGGGGGCGTGTCCTTGATTGCTATCGTGCTGTTATTACTCATACAGTATTGGATTGTACGTCGCGAGCTGAAGCCCCTGAAGATGTTAAGAGAGAACATGTTGCGTTTGGAGCGGGGGGAGACAGACCGTGTAGATGCTGTTGGGCCTGCAGAAATTGCACCGGTCATTGTTGAGCTGAACCGTTTACTAGCCACCATGGGCAAGAAAGCCAGGCGATCACGCGAAGCCTTGGGTAATCTAGCCCATGCACTCAAAACGCGATTGGCAATTCTGAACCAAGTAGCGAATCAAACTGAATTGAGTGCCCTGCCAGAGGTCAGACAGACGCTGCAACAAACTTCAGAAGGGATGCGGCATATTGTTGAGCGCGAGCTCAAGCGTGCACGACTCATTGGCGATGCATTGCCGGGGCAGCGCGTGAATTTAAATCTGGAAATTGCGACTTTAGTCAAAACGCTGCAGCTGATGTATGCCGATAAGTCGCTCGATGTGGGCTATACCATTTCCAATGATGCTCAATTTGTCGGAGATCAGGAAGACCTTCTGGAGATGCTGGGCAATTTGCTGGACAACGCTTGTAAGTGGTGTCGGCATCAAGTGTTGTTGAAGGTGGATGCCAAAGATGGTGTTGTGTTCTTGATTGCAGATGATGGTGATGGCTGTCCGCCGACAGAAATAGAGCGGCTGACCATTCGTGGTTTTCGCGCTGACGAAACCCAGCCAGGCAGTGGACTGGGACTGGCCATTGTGCGTGATATTGTAGAAAGTTATGGCGGTCGGTTGACCATAGGCCGGTCCGCTGAGCTGGGAGGCTTGCAGGTGGAAGTCTGGATTCCCAACCGATAAAACAAGGTATGAAGAAAAGATGACTAGTGAACAAGGGATGGCATATCGCCAGCTAGGACAGAGTGATTTATATGTATCGCCTATTTGTCTGGGTACCATGACTTTTGGCGAGCAGAACACTGAAGCTGAGGCACATGCCCAGCTGGATTATGCGTTTGCGCAAGGCATCAATTTTATTGATACCGCAGAAATGTACCCGGTGCCGCCGCGTGCGGAAACGTATACCAAGACAGAACAGATCGTTGGTAACTGGCTGAAGCGGCAGGCACGCGACCGTGTGATTCTGGCGACCAAGGCGGCTGGACCGAGGCGACATCTGCGTTGGATAAGAGGTGGGCCGACATCTTTTGATCGCCAGAATATTCGTGCGGCAGTGGATGCGTCATTGCAACGATTGCAGACCGATTATATTGATTTGTATCAGTTGCACTGGCCTGAGCGCAATGTGCCAATGTTTGGTCAGTATCAGTTTGACCCGACCCAGGAATTTGAAGATGGTGTTCAGCGCGAGTGGGTCAGTATTCAGTCGCAGTTGGAAACGCTGGGTGAATTGGTGCAAGAAGGCAAGATTCGACATATTGGCGTTTCCAATGAGTATGCCTGGGGTGTCATGGAGTTTTTACGAATCGCGCGCGAACAGGGTTTGCCTCGCATTGCGAGTATTCAGAATTGCTACAACCTGATCAATCGTGGATATGAATTCAGCATGGCTGAAATCAGTTTCCGCGAACAGGTCGGTTTGCTCGCTTATTCTCCGCTGGCATTTGGACATTTGACCGGCAAATATCTTGACGGTGGGGTGGGGCGCGCTACCTTGTTCAAGGGCTTTGCCCAACGCTATGAAAAGCCGAATGTGGCGCCAGCCTCGGCGGAATATGTGGCGCTGGCAAAAGCCCATGGATTTAGTCCGGCTGAAATGGCGCTTTCATATGTTTACCATCGATGGTTTGTCACCAGTACCATTATTGGGGCCACTAGCATGGCGCAGCTGCAGGAAAATATTGCGGCATGGTATAAGCCACTTTCGGCGGACATGATTCAGGCCATTGAGCAGTTGCATTTACGTTACATGAACCCAGCGCCCTGATCAGAGCGCTATCTGAACGTCTAAGGCAGAATGTCAATTTTGACGCTGCGCTGGTGCCGTCGGCCTTGATCATCCACAACACTTAAATGATGCCAGCCTGAGGTGTCGGGTCGCCAGGGCAGGCCACCTCCCTGACTCGCGGCACTTCCCAAAAAGCGGTTGCCACTAAACCAGTACAACTGCTGGGCATCTGCCGCTGCCGTGGCTTGCAAGGCAATACTCTCCTCTGGATGGCTGAGCCGAATTTGATAAGCAACTGCACGCAATGGGGAAGTAATAACAGGGGTGTCTTGCTGCATCTCATGGGTTGAGTTGTGGCAGAGCGCTTTGGGTGGCGTGCGTCGTGGCATGCCAGCTTCTCTGAATAGTCTCAGCATACTGGAGTCCCAGAACTCATGAATTTCTTCATACGTATTGTTTGGGTCGTAGGGCGTGCAAGCAACCTGGCCGGAGCGTTTGTCCATCATTACGGGGCGATGCAAAGTGCTGACCTTGATGGGGGACTTGCCCGGGATAAACCAGGTCTCCTCAAGCTTGGGACACCAGCGGTTGGGCAGATCTCCACTGGCAGCACACACTTTGACGCGCTTGAGGTTCTGAGTGGGCAGATGTAAAAGATCTTGTGCATTGCTAGACACCATGGGGAGCGCGTCTGCAATCCGAAAGAATAAAGGTGCTGCAGCCTCAATACCAATGAAAGCAGGGTTGGGGCTGCCATCAAAATGGCCAATCCAGATCACCAGGACATAGGGGCCGACGATGCCTGCCGTCCATGCATCACGAAACCCCCAGGAGGTTCCGGTTTTCCAGGCAATGTGCCAGGGATGGCGTTGTGCAGCCGAAATGCCATCAGGTCTTGGATTTGCATGCAGAATATCACGCACCATAAAGCTGGCTTCGGGGCTGAGCAAAGGGATGCTTTTCACCGCAGACTGTTGCTTGGTGTAACGCAGAGGCTGTAGATTCCCCTGATTGCCCAGCATGACATAAAGCGTGGCAAGCTCTTCCATGCTGACTTCACCGCCACCAAGTACCAAGGCAAGTCCATAGTGCTGCTCTGATAAAAGTTTGCTGATGCCCGCAGTTTTAAGAAAGCCATGCAATGAGGGTTGTTTCAGACGGCTGGCGATATCCACGGCCGGGATGTTTCTGCTGCGATTGAGGGCCTGGTATGCTGGAATTGGCCCGGTGAACTGACCATCAAAATTTTCAGGCTGGAATGGCCCAAACGCAGTGGGTGCGTCGCGCAATATGGAATGTGGGTGAATCACACCCTGATCAAAGGCCAAGCCATAAATGAACGGTTTCAGTGTAGACCCGGGAGAGCGTTTGGCAAGGGTGCCATTGACCTGACCATGGATCTCGGCGTTGTGGTAGTCGGCAGAACCTACCATCGCCACTACTTCACGGCTGCGTACATGCACAAGCAGGGCGCTGGCATTGTGTATGCTGCGTATCTGGTGCTGTCGGACATATTGTGAGACTTGTTGCTCCAGCATGCGCTGCAATGCAGGCTGCAATGTGGTTTGAATCTGCTGATGTGGGCTTTGATACGCGTTATAAAGTAGCTGGTCTGTGAAGTGTGGAGCCGTGAATGGCAACTTGCGCGGGCTGCGGAGTGGCATGGGCAAACTGGCAAGCTGGATTTCAGCTGCCGAAACGGGGTATTTTGCCTGCCAGCGTTTTAAGAGCCGTAAGCGTGCCTGCTGAAGTCCAGGACTCTCTATGCCGCGCTGGTTGGGTTTTTGCGGGATGACAGCCAGAGATAAAATTTCCGGCAGGCTCAGTTGGTCAGCGGTTTTGTCAAAATAAATAAGGCTGGCAGCGGCAACCCCTTGGATATTGTGTCCATACGGTGCCAGATTGAGATAAGCCTCCAGAATTTCGCGTTTTCCAAACCTCAGTTCAAGCCAGATCGCCAGCAGGATTTGACGTGCTTTTCCCAGAGGTTTGCGCGTGTCGAGTTGATAGTGCAGCCGCGCCAACTGCATGGTGATGGTAGAGCCACCTTGTTGACTGCGGCCTGTGTAGGTTTCCCAAGCGCCACGTATCAAGGAGATCGGGTTAAAGCCCGGATGCCAGTAAAACCATTGATCCTCCTGCAACAGGACGGCTACGGGCATGGCAGGTGCGATGTCCCCGTAGGCTGTCCAAAGCCTGTACTGCTCGTCTTCAGCCAATGTCAGTCGCATCAGGCTGCTGTCTGCTGCCATGATGGCTGTTGAGGATGGCACGCTATCGGCAAGTTTCTGGTGCGGCATCCACCGCACCAGAAAAAGCATGATCACCAGTAACAATAGACTGTGGCGCCATGTCCACTTGTGTGACGCGTCCAGCATATGAATCAGGGGCTGGATGCCGGTACGACCTCAATGACACTCTGCTTGCCGAGGGCTTTAAGTCTGCGGTTGTACATGCCCTCTGCAAACGGTGCGGGTAGTGCAAATTTGCCCACATTGGTTGCACGTACACGATAAACAAACTGACCCATATCACGCGACAAATTCCCATATAGAATGACCCGGTCATCCCTGACATCAGCGTAGTTTGGTTGCCAGCGATTGCCAGGTTCGCCAATGGGCGATTGCCAGGCAGGCACTTCATCATGCCAGTCGCCGTCTTGCATGCTGACTGGTGGGTCTGCCTGTTTGCGCAAGACCGGCTCCATACCGCCCGGCAGAAGATCTACAATCGCCACCTGTGAAAGCTTGTCACGGCGCGTGCTGCGGAAACTAAGCTTGATCAGAAACTCATCCCCAACCTGAATCTGTTTCAAGGGCTGCCCATTGAGATCCGTCAGCATCTTGGCAATTTCCAGACCGTCACTCAGCGGCCCGGCAGGTGGTGTACGGTCAAATCCGTTTTCACTGAGCATGTAGAACGCAGTGGCAGCCTCGGGCTGCTGGAACTGCAGTTGGGTGCTGTCAGCGGGTACTGGACCATGTCGAACAAGCCCGGGTTCGAGTTTGAGCGCAAGCTTCTTGCCGGCCCGATTCAAGCTGACAATGGCCAGTTTGTCATGGTCTTTACCGTTCGCTTGTCCATAAGCTTCAAACGCCAGCATCATGTACGCCGCGGAGAGGGTGTGATAGTGATCTTCGCTGATGGCGTCTCCCAGTGCAAGGATCGCCTTGTCCGGTACGTGCTGGAGTTGCTGACTGAAATGACGGGCGACCAAGTAGAGCCGCTGTGCATCATGGACCGTGGCATCGTAGTAAGGGTCTGCAGAAGCCACATCGGCTTTTCCGGCGAGCCATGGGACGGCTTTCATGATGTTTTCAGCGAGCTGGTCTTGCTGCAGCAACTGGTAGCTGGCCGCCATGTAGGCCGCCGTTAGATCTTGCGGCCATGCCTTGGCATAACGCTCATCCAGCTCTTTTTGCAGGTTAGCCAGCATGCCACTCGTGATCATACCCTGTCGAGTGAGGAGGTAAATTGCATAGGCACGGGTTCTGGCGCCATCCAGACCTTGACTGCCACCCGTTGCCAGCTGTGATAGCCACTGATTTGCACTGGATAGCATATCGTCTGGCACTGGCAAGCCATGTTCTCTTGCCTCAAGCAGGTAATGGGTGGCATATGTACTGATAAATGGGTTGGGCATCAGATTTGCAGACCACTGCCCAAAGCTACCATCACTGTTTTGTCGCTCTCGCAATGTTTCGATCACTTGCTCAAAATTGGTCTTGAGACCATCCGGCATTACCAATGCGGGTACGCCTCTACTGACGAGTTGCTCTGTGCATGAGTAGGAATAGTTGTCGAAAAAGCTTTTTAAACCGTGCGACCACGCCAGTGGTGAGTAAGAAATTCCGGTCGAGACCTCACGTTTTTCACTATAGAGTTGCCGGGTTAGTGGCAGGGAATGCTGTTTGCTATCGAATTGTCCCACCTGGATATGGCTGGAGAACGTGCTGGCTGGGCGAATGCTGACTTTCTCATTGGCGAGGCCAGTCACTGTTCGGGAGCCTTTGCCACTGCTTGCAGTAAAGCGCAGGCTGGCTGATCCCAGTTTTTCTTCAGCACGCAGTCGGTAGGTGGCTGTCGACTCTTGTTGTGGGGCTATCTGCAGGCGTTGCTCCTTGTCAGAAACCAGTGATAGCCCGCTGCTAGGCACAACAGTGAGCGAGACCGGGGTCTTGCCATCTGCGCCTGCAATGTTATTGAAAACGCTCACTGATACGTTGAATTCGTCACCAGGCGCAATCATCGTAGGCACGTTGGCAGAGAGGATCAAGTCACCACGGACTTCGGTACCGCCGTCAAAAACGCCAATGCGCTGCGGATTCACGGCCAGGGCAAAGACCCGCAATTTGCCATTGAAGTTTTCAGGAACCTGATACTCCAGCGTTTTGCCCTGTGCATCCAGATTGATCATGCCAGACCAGAAGGCTACAGGGTGCTGTCCCTTTTTCTTGAATGGATTCAAGTGCCTGCCAAGTGCGGCATCACCATCACCACCGGGCGCTGCAGTCAGCATCAGTTGTTGGAATTCTGGCAGGATCAAATCCAGAATTTGTGTGGTACGCACTTGCAAGGCGCGCTTCTGGAAGAAATGGCCCACAGGGTCGGGTGTGGTATACTTGGCAACTTGTAAAATACCTTCATCCACCGCAAATACAACAGCCTTAGTGGCATGGGGGCTGGAAACGCCCATCTTAAGGGTCTCGCCAGGCTTGATGACGGTTGGAATCGCCACTTTGATCGGCTCGCGCCTTGCATCCAGATCAACTCTGAACGGGATGACGCCATATGACAGCGGGCTCATGAAAATCTCGTCAGAAGCGGCATCACGCACAAATTGCACCGAAATATAGCCATTACCCTCAAAATCAGCCGGTAATGGAATGCGATGAACTGAGCTGGTGGTTTCGGCCTTGAACCATTGGTGATGGTAGACGCGATCCCGTTCAATCGTGATCAGGCCAGCACCAATGTATGGTGCACGAATATTCACTGATATCTGTTCACCCGGTTTGTAGTCGGTTTTATCCAGCGTCAATTGCAGCTCTGCGTTCCGCTCAAGTGAGCGTGTCAGGTTCGCCTGTCCTGCCACACTGTATTCCAACCGGTTCAACTCGTTGCCTTCAGCATCACGCAGTGCCAGGGCAAAATCTCCGGGTTCGCTGGTATTTAGAGGCAACGTATTGACGCCCGCAGTCAACGAGAGCGGCGTGCTGCTGCGTATGATTTCCTTTTTTCGGGATTCATACTTGTACGTCCCGTTATCCTGTTTCACCAGCACGGAAACATACCTGCGCTCAATCAAAAGCTGCTTCAGGCCGTCAACGGCCAAGGGCTGCAATGCTGGGTCTATGGCCAGCCATTCAGAATAACGCTCAGCATCGCGAGGGATGTGGCTACGTTGACCATCTGCCTTGATCCCAACCAGATAAGGGGCAGACGATACCAACGCCGCACTCTCACCGGCCACACCTCGACCACCGCCAGATTCAAACACACGTGCGCCGATATGCAGGCGGTAGCTTGCCCGTGCAAACCGCTTGAGGTTCATATCAAGTTCAGCAATACCATCACTATTGGTCTCTGCAGGCGCCAGTTTTTCAGTGTATGGCTCTTTCAGGCGGTAGCGTTCCTGAAAACTAAAGTCACGATACTGCGCGAAAGCAGGAATGGCAGGCGATAGCGTCATTTCCGCTTCTACACGCCGACCGTTGGCCGGACTGCCAAAGAGGTGCATGGCGCGTACGCTGGCTTGTGCTTGTTCCGGACTGATCCAGCCTGCTATGGATTGATCTGCTAAGGCCACCTGAACTTTCAGTCGGTCAGGTTCAAAGTCGCGCACCTTGAAACTGGTGCCACCGATAGACTCCCGCCATTGCTGCTGATTGATGACGTATAAGCCCACCTGATATTCCCCCGTGGCTGATGTCTCGCGGCTTTTGTAGTCCAGAGTGATAAAGCCGCTGGCATCCAGCGGATAGGTTTTCTTCATGACCGGCATGCCGCGTGGATCAGTGATTTCCACTTCCAGCGGAACCCCCTGCAGGCTACCTTGCCAATCTGCGGTACGCGTGATCAGGCCAATATGGACAGTTTCACCCGGCCGGTATATCCCACGGTCAGTAAATCCATAGGCATTGAGTTGTTGTGCCGATGCTGCGTTATCAATCCCGCCAATGTCGAAGCGTGAGAGATTCAGGTTGCGGTCACCACGATTGATCGGCAGGAAAGACTGGTCGTTGTCCTTGCTGACAATGTACATCAAGGGCTCTTTTTCCCGACGCAGATCCGTCAGTTTTTCAAAACGGGCATGACCTTGATGATCAGTCAATTGTGAAAGCACAGGCAGCCCGTTGCGGCCAATCACCTCGACTTGGGCACCAGCCACGGGTCGGCCGGTCGATATGGATTGCACGAAGACATCCTGACTGCCATCTACCGCCCGTTTGGCAATGATGCCAATATCAGTGACCAGCACAAAACGTGTATCTGGGTCAGTATCTGGATAGCGTTGTGGATGTTGCGGGTCGTAGGATTGCAGACGCACCATGAAAACGCCGCCAGAATAGCTGCTGCGTTCTTTCAGGTAGCGACCAAAATCAATACTGTCATAGGCTGGTTTACCATACTCACTGACTGGAAGCGGGCGTTTTTCATGCAGACGCTCCACCAAAGTATCCAGATCACTATCATAGAGACCGGGGCTGGCAAAAGCACCGTAGTTTTTTTGCACCAGATGATGCAATTGATTAGGGAGTACGCGCCCGATTTCGATATGCACGCCATTGATGCCGCGTGACATGAATGCCAGTCGTTTATCCCCTGTCAGTGACAGCAGCGCCCCCTGTGACAGCAGCTTGACAGATTTGGGATAGGGAATGACATAGACTACAGATAATGCAGGCTGTTGAGAAAGGTAGCCACCAAAAGCTTGTATCCCAGCATCAACCTTGACATATAGCTGTCGACCCACCGGCGCTTTGAACTTGTAGCCATGCATACTTTCCTGGTCTTCAGCACTGGGTAGCATCTCCAGGCTCATAGGTGCCGCATCAGCCAGGATATCCCGCGTGACCTCATCGATACGCCAGGCATATGGCTGGGTTCTTTTTGCCTCAGGTGTTTTCGGATGAAACTCTGGTAACAGCCAGGCAGAGACTTTGCCTTTCAACGCGGCTTCGCTTACCGGCATGCTACTTGCCACCATGAGCACCTGTTCCGGTTCAAAACGCTCGTTATCCACCAGCGACATTTCGACCCGCTCAATGCGCAGGCTATAAAGCCCGGGGATGGTGACCTCGCTGAGCAGGTCTTCACGGGTGGCGCCACCCCCCTTGCTTGCGCGGATGCCACGTTTGATGCGCAGGTTTAATTGGGTGTCCTCCTTGGGGATTGCCAAGGGCGCAGAGTGCACATAGGCGTTCAGATTCAACTTATCAAAACTGATGGTCGTGTCTGCGTTGCTGGAGAGGCCCAAAAAGCCCAATCCACCACCCAGTTTAATTTCGACCTGTTTTTTGAATTGTTCAACATCTGCGGGGTGACTGAATTGCACTGTGGCGACCAGTTTCTTCAAATTAGGGTCTACCGGATCCTGATAAAACGAGGCGCTGGTGATGTTGACTGAAAAAGGGGCTGATGCAAATTTGAACGTGTCATTTTGCAGGCGGACTTGGGGTGCCATCAACACCTTGCGGTCCATGGAAACCTTGAAATCCTGACCGATTGGCCAATCGGTCTTTGGAGTGAAGCGCAAGGTGCGATCGTCATCCCAGGACCATTCCCCAGCCAATGCGGGTTGCATGCTTAGGCCTTGTGTGATGGCCGCGTTCATGTTGCCAACGGATGCAACTGACTCACTAAAACTGACGATCAATGGATAAGGATAGGGCTTGCCGCGCTCGTCATAAGTGCTTGCACCAGGTGGATCGATTTCGAAAGTGGTGATTACCGGTTTTGGCTGACTTTGATAGTAATGCCATCCGAAAACCCCGCCTGCAGATAGCAATACAAGTGCTAGCAGATAACGTACCGCCAGTTTGGGGTGTTGTTTTGACCAGGTGCTGAGTCTTTGGGTTTGGCGGGCCGTGAATCTCGCCCAGGCCGGTGGTTGCCACGCAATACGGCCAAACAGGCTGTTAAGAAGCCAAGCCGCGCTTAGTATCAATGCCCTGGCCAGAAAAATCAGTGGAAGCAGCAACGTATAAAAAAAACGTGCGATGTTCTGCGGCATGGCGTTTCTCGCTTTTGGTGAGGGCAGGTGGCATGAGAACAGTCATGCCAGCAAGATGTTAGTTGATCTATCCCAGATTATCCAGCATGGCTGTCAACGCCAAATTCTGGGATAATTACAGGTTTTCATTCAGGCGGAATCCAGACCATGGCGCAATTCGATCATGTGAGTGTCAAAAAAAAGGCCAATGTGTACTTTGATGGCAAATGTGTCAGTCATACCGTGCTGTTTCCTAACGGCACACGCAGCACCATAGGCGTGATCTTTCCAAGCACCTTGACGTTTAATACTGCGGCACCTGAACTGATGGAAATCAACCTTGGCGAGTGCCGAGTAAAGCTGCAAGGCGAGGCTGAATGGAAAACCTACAAAGCCGGTGACAAATTTACCGTTCCTGGCAATTCAAGCTTTGAAATTGAAACTATCGAAATGCTGGATTACGTTTGCCACTTCGAGTAATCAGTTGCATGCTGCATGCAGATTGAAAACGATTGAGGAACCCTTATGCCTTCATTTGATATTAGCTCAGAAGCGGATATGGTTGCGTTGAAAAATGCGGTTGATGTCGCCGGTCGACAAATCAATAACCGATATGATTTCAAGGGGACATCTGCCAACGCTGAGCTCAACGAAAAAGACAAACTTATTACGCTGCTAGGAGACTCGGATTTTCAGCTGGATCAGATTAAGGACATCCTGTTTCCCGCTTTGGAAAAGAAAGAACCGGACAGCAGTAAACGGCTTGACCAACAGGATGTGCAGAAGATTTCCGGTAACAAGGTGAAGCAGGAATTAAAAATTCGAGACGGAATTGACAGTGAACTGGCGAAACGGCTGGTAAAGCTGATCAAGGATTCCGGGCTCAAGGTGCAAGCCAGCATTCAAGGTGACACCGTACGTGTGAATGGGGCCAAACGCGACATCTTGCAAGAAGCCATCGCACATGTAAAAAAGAACGTGACGGATTTTCCGTTGAAATTTGGCAATTTTAGAGACTGATACAACTGCTGGCTAAGCAATCCCAGCTGGCCTGATCAAGCGCTCTGTAACTACGGTGGTAAACAAGGTGATATATGGCAAAAACGCTTTACGACAAACTGTTTGACTCGCATGTGGTCACGGAGGAAAACGGCACTGCCCTGTTGTATATCGATCGTCATCTCGTGCATGAAGTGACTAGCCCACAAGCTTTTGAGGGCCTCAAAATGTCCTCACGCAAGGTTTGGCGAGTGAACTCGGTGTTGGCCGTGCCTGATCACAATGTGCCGACGACTGATCGCAGCAAGGGCATCGTCGATCCAGTTTCCCGTCTTCAGGTGGAAACGCTGGATAACAATTGCGCGGAATTTGGCCTGACCGAATTCAAGATGAATGATGCACGTCAAGGCATTGTGCATGTGATCGGCCCAGAGCAAGGCGCAACACTGCCTGGCATGACAGTGGTTTGTGGTGATTCCCATACCAGCACGCATGGTGCCTTTGGTGCCTTGGCGCATGGTATTGGCACGTCTGAAGTTGAGCATGTGCTGGCGACCCAGTGTCTGGTGCAGAAAAAGTCCAAGGCCATGCAGATTCGGGTGGAAGGTCAGCTTGGTGATGGCGTCACAGCCAAAGATGTCGCGCTTGCAATTATTGGCAAGATAGGAACTGCTGGCGGAACAGGTTATGCCATTGAGTTCGCGGGTTCGGCGATTCGAGGCTTGAGCATGGAAGGGCGCATGACGCTCTGCAATATGGCGATCGAGGCTGGAGCGCGTGCTGGTATGGTGGCGGTGGATGACACCACCATTGATTACATCAAGGGTCGACCTTACGCGCCCAAGCCGGACCATTGGGATGCAGCAGTTGCTTATTGGCGCACATTGCACAGTGATGATGGTGCCGTGTTTGATGCGCAGGTTGAACTTAAGGCGGAAGACATTCAGCCACAAGTCACTTGGGGAACGTCACCGGAAATGGTCACCAGTGTCGATGGCCGTGTGCCTAATCCTGCGCGCGAGTCAGACCCCGTGAAACGCGGTGGCATCGAACGGGCCTTGCAATATATGGGGCTTGAAGCAGATACGCCCATCGTTGACATTGCCATTGACAAAGTATTCATTGGCTCATGCACCAATTCACGTATTGAGGATCTGCGTGCAGCGGCCAAGGTGGTTGAGGGTAGAAAAAAAGCAGACAGCGTCAAGCTTGCTATGGTGGTGCCTGGTTCCGGACTGGTCAAAGCGCAGGCTGAAAAAGAAGGTTTGGACCAGATTTTCAGAGAAGCTGGTTTTGAATGGCGTGAGCCTGGCTGCTCCATGTGCCTCGCCATGAATGCTGACAGGCTGGTACCGGGAGAGCGGTGTGCCTCTACCTCCAACCGTAATTTTGAAGGCAGGCAAGGGCCTGGTGGGCGGACGCATCTGGTCAGCCCGGCCATGGCAGCCGCTGCGGCAATCGCAGGCCACTTTGTAGATGTCAGGCACATTTAATCAGGAGCTTTAAACCATGAAAGCGATGATGTTGT
>VFQQ010000434.1_pt1 | contig 84548 bp, 79 predicted proteins | sample 3512341 | NCBI WGS metagenome assembly VFQQ01 (sample SAMN10412373, study PRJNA504923) | tailings metagenome | isolation source: Relicate 2 Philex TSF1 revegetated site | place: Philippines: Tuba, Benguet | collected 2017-08-29 | reverse complement strand
ATCGTCCCCACGTTCACGTGCGGCTTGGTCCGCTCAAACTTGCCTTTTGCCATTTTTCCGATCTCCTGACGGTGCAATGCCGAGGTTGGACGATGAGAGGGAGGTGGTGCCCATGACGCGGATCGAACGCGTGACCTCTCCCTTACCAAGGGAGTGCTCTACCACTGAGCCACATGGGCATCGACACGGGTTTGGGCGCACCCCGAAGGAACACCCAAACCCGTGTCGACGGGTCCTGCTGGAGCGGGAGACGGGAATCGAACCCGCGTCATTAGCTTGGAAGGCTAAGGTTCTACCATTGAACTACTCCCGCAAAGGAGTCGCTTCCCAACTCACCCGTCGCGCCCGTGCGCCAGCAAGACCGCACGAACGCCAAACATTGTTTCGCCTGGTGGAGGAGGCTGGATTCGAACCAGCGTAGGCGTAAGCCAACAGATTTACAGTCTGCCCCCTTTAGCCACTCGGGCACCCCTCCGCGGCGAACCACAGATTATATGTTGAGTTTTTGTCGCTGCCAATGCCCCCATGCGCGACGCGCGCTCACCAGCAGATTTCACCCCTGCCGCGGCCGGTCAGCCAGGCATTGGCCTGACTGAAGTGCCGGCAACCGAGGAAGGGCACAGGGGGACGGCGCGCGGACAGGGGCGAGGGGTGATTGCTGGCCAGGATGGCATGCCGCGTGGTGTCGATCAGCGGGCGCTTGGCCTGGGCGCTGGCGCCCCAGAGCAGAAAGACACTGCCGCAGGACGCCTCGGAGACGGCGCGGATCAGCGCGTCGGTGAGGTCCTCCCACCCCCGGCCTGCGTGGCTGGCGGGCTGACCGTCCTCCACCGTGAGCACGGTGTTGAGCAGCAGCACCCCCTGCGCCATCCACCGGCTCAGGTCACCGCTGGCCGGCGATGGATTCCCTGTATCGGAAGACACCTCTTGATAGATGTTGCGCAGGCTCGGGGGCAGGCGTTGCCCTTCAGGCACGGAGAAGGCCAGGCCCTGCGCCTGGCCGGGGCCATGGTAGGGATCCTGGCCCAGGATGAGCACCTTCACTGCGCCGGGATCGCCCGCCTGCAGCGCGCGGAACACCTGGGCGGGGTAGACGATCGCGCCCTCGCGCACGCGCCCATCGACAAAGTCGACCAGGGCCCGGCCGGCCGGACTGGCGCGGAAGGGCTCGGTGACGGCGCGCCAGCCTGCGCCCACACGGTCGAAACAGGCACCGAGCGGCTCGCACAGACGGTTGTTCGCGGCGTCCGTCGCCGCGAACAGCGGGGCCTGAGCGCTCACGCGAAGAGGGCCGCCAGGGCCTCGCCGGGGTCGTCGGCGCGCATGAAGGCCTCGCCCACCAGGAAGGCGTGCACCCCCGCGTTGCGCATGCGCTGCACATCCGCGCGCCCGAGGATCCCGGATTCGGTGACCAGCAGACGGTCGGCTGGCACCGCGGGCAGCAGGTCCAGCGTGGTGTCCAGACTCACCTCGAAGCTGCGCAGGTTGCGGTTGTTGATCCCCACCAGCGGGGTCTTCAGGCGCAGGGCCCGATCGAGTTCGGCCCCGTCGTGCACCTCCACCAGCACCGCCATGCCCAGCCCGAGCGCCACGGCTTCGAGATCGGCCATCTGGGCGTCGTCGAGGCAGGCCGCGATCAGCAGGATGCAGTCGGCGCCCCAGGATCGCGCCTCGAAGACCTGGTACTCGTCGATCATGAAGTCCTTGCGCAGCACCGGCAGCGGGCAGGCGGCCCGGGCCTCGCGCAAGTACTGCGGCGCACCCTGGAAGAAGCGCTCGTCGGTGAGCACCGACAGGCAGGCCGCGCCGTGGAGGGCGTAGCTTGCGGCGATCTCGGAGGGCACGAAGTGCTCGCGCAGCACGCCCTTGCTGGGGCTGGCCTTCTTGACCTCGGCGATCACGCCAGCGCCGCCGGCTGCGATGCGTTGGCGCAGGGCGCCGACGAAGTCACGCTGGCCGCCGAGCGCCTCGGCCTCGCGGCGCAGGCTGGGCAGGTCACGCGCGCGGCGCGCCGCAGCCACTTCCTCGCGCTTGACCTCGACGATGCGGTGCAGGATGTCGCTCATCTCAGGCCTTCCCGCCCAGCTTCTGCGTGACGGCCACGAACTGGCTCAGCTTGGCCAGGGCCTTGCCCGAGGCCACGGCCTCGCGGGCCAGGCGCACACCCTCGGCGATGGAGGGCGCCACGTTGGCGCAGTACAGGGCACCCGCGGCGTTGAGCAGCACGATGTCGCGCACCGGGCCGTCCTCGTTGGCCAGCGCGCGCTGGATGCACTGCACCGATTCCTCCTTGCTGGCCACGCGCAGCACACGGGCATCGTAGACCGGCAGGCCGAAGTCGGCCGGGTGGACGCTGTACTCGCGCACTTCGCCGTCCTTGAGTTCACCGACCAGGGTCTCGCCGGACAGAGAGATCTCGTCCATGCCGTTCATGCCGTAGACGATCATCACGTGCTCGGCGCCCAGGCGCTGCAGCACGCGCACCTGGATGCCCACCAGGTCGGGGTGGAAGACGCCCATGAGCTGGTTGGGTGCACCCGCCGGGTTGGTGAGCGGGCCCAGGATGTTGAAGAGCGTGCGCACGCCCAGTTCCTTGCGCACCGGCGCGGCATGCTTCATGGAGCCGTGGTGGTTGGGCGCGAACATGAAGCCGATGCCGGTCTCGGCCAGGCAGGTGGCCACCTGCTCGGGGTTGAGCATGATGTTGACGCCCAGGGCCTCGAGCACGTCGGCGCTGCCGGTGCTGGACGACACCGCGCGGCCGCCGTGCTTGGCCACGCGCGCGCCCGCCGCAGCCGCCACGATCATCGCGGCGGTGGAGATGTTGAAGGTGTGGGCCGCATCGCCGCCAGTGCCGCACAGGTCGACGAGGTGCGCCTTGTCGGCCACGGGCACGGGCGTGGCGAACTCGCGCATGACCTGCGCCGCAGCGGCGATCTCGCCGATGGTTTCCTTCTTCACGCGCAGGCCGATGGCCAGGGCGGCGATCATCACCGGCGACATCTCGCCGCTCATGATGCGGCGCATCAGGGCCAGCATCTCGTCGTGGAAGATCTCGCGGTGTTCGATGACCCGGGTGAGGGCCTCGGTGTTGGTCATGGTCATCGTGGCCTCCTCAATGCAGGTTCAGGAAGTTCTTCAGCATGGCGTGGCCGTGTTCGCTGAGGATGGACTCGGGATGGAACTGCACGCCCTCCAGCGGCGTGCGCGTGCCGGCCAGGGCGGTGTGGCGCACGCCCATGATCTCGCCGTCGTCGGTGGTGGAGGTGATCTCCAGCTCGGCCGGCAGGGTCTCGCGCTCGATGGCCAGCGAGTGGTAGCGCACCACGCTGAACTGGCGCGGCAGGCCGGTGTACACGCCCTTCTGGTCGGTGGTGATGGTGCTGGACTTGCCGTGCATCTGCACCTGGGCGCGCACGATGCGCCCGCCCAGGGCCGCGCCGATGCTCTGGTGGCCCAGGCACACGCCCAGGATGGGCAGTTGTCCGGTGAAATGGCGGATGGCCTCGACGCAGATGCCGGCCTCGGCCGGTGAACACGGGCCGGGCGAGAGCACGAGGTGGTCGGGCTTGAGGCCCGCAATGCCTTCGAGCGTGATCTCGTCGTTGCGGAAGACGCGCACCTCCTGGCCCAGTTCGCCGAAGTACTGCACGAGGTTGTAGGTGAAGGAGTCGTAGTTGTCGATCATCAGCAGCATGACAGTCTCCTTCGGGCTCAGAAGCCTTCTTCGACCAGCTCGGCCGCGCGGATGAGTGCGCGGGCCTTGACCTCGGTCTCGCGCCATTCCATCTCGGGCACTGAATCGGCCACAACGCCGGCCGCGGCCTGCACGTACAGGGTGTTGTCCTTGACGATGCCGGTGCGAATGGCGATGGCCACGTCCATGTCGCCAGCGAAGCTGAGGTAGCCGCAGGCGCCGCCGTAGATGCCGCGCTTGACGGGCTCCAGCTCGTCGATGATTTCCATCGCCCGGATCTTGGGTGCGCCGGTCAGGGTGCCGGCGGGGAAGCTGGCACGCAGCACATCGAGGTTCGTCATGCCCGGCTTGAGCAGGCCTTCGACGTTGCTGACGATGTGCATCACGTGCGAGTAGCGCTCCACCACAAACGCCTCGGTCACCTGGACGCTGCCGGTCTGGGCGATGCGGCCGATGTCGTTGCGGGCCAGGTCGATGAGCATGAGGTGCTCGGCGCGCTCCTTGGGGTCGGCCAGCAGTTCCTCTTCCAGCGCCTTGTCCTGCTCGGGCGTTGCGCCGCGCGGGCGGGTGCCGGCGATCGGCCGGATGGTGATCTTCTCGCCCTCGGGGGCATGCTCGTGCCGCACCAGGATCTCGGGTGAGGCACCGACGATCTGGAAGTCGCCCAGATCATAGAAGTACATGTAGGGCGAGGGGTTGAGCGAGCGCAGCGCACGGTACAGCGACAGCGGTGACTCCGTGTAGCGCTTCTTCAGGCGCTGGCCGATCTGCACCTGCATCATGTCGCCGGCGGCAATGTATTCCTTCGCCTGGAGCACCGCGGCCAGGTAGTCGTCCTTGGCGAATTCACGTTCCACCGCGTGCGAGACGCCACGGCGCACGGGCGGGGCGGTGACGCTGTACTTCAGCTTGTCGGTGAGTTCGGCCAGACGGCGCTTGGCGCGGAAATAGGCCTCGGGCTCGCGCGGGTCGGCATAGACGATGAGATAGAGCCGCCCCGAGAGGTTGTCGATGACGGCCAGCTCCTCGGTCTGCAGCAGCAGGATGTCGGGGGTGCCGATGCCACCGTCCTTGTGCACCTTGGCCAGCTTGGGCTCGACGTAGCGCACGGTGTCGTAGCCGAAGTAGCCGGCCAGCCCACCGCAAAACCGCGGCAGGCCGGGGCGCAGCGCCACCTTGAAGCGTGCCTGGTACTGCGCAATGAAATCCAGCGGGTTGCCCTCATGGCTTTCGACGACCTGGCCGTCGGTGACCACTTCGGTGGTCCAGCCCGTGGTGCGCAGCAGGGTGCGCGCCGGAAGGCCAATGAAGGAGTAGCGCCCGAAACGCTCGCCGCCCACGACCGACTCCAGCAGGAAGCTGTGGCGGCCCTGACCGGCACCGTAGGCCAGCTTCAGGTAGAGCGAAAGCGGGGTTTCGAGGTCGGCAAACGCCTCGGCGATGAGGGGAATGCGGTTGTAGCCTTGCTGGGACAGGCTCTTGAATTCGAGTTCGGTGATCACGGGGCCCTCCAGGCCTGGACGGGCGATCCTGTGGAACGGCACCACCCAGGCGGGTCATGGGAAGCGGAATCCTGCGGGATTCCTGGGCGCCGAACCCGCGCGCGTATCAGGGCCGACAGGCCCGGCCGCAACGCGGTGGACGGCAAACTAAACCGGCGAATGCGGGCGACGCCAGGGCCAAGCTCCCCGGTCGTTCTGACCCCTGGTTAGTTTGCGCGACAAGAACATGCATTCGAGTGTAGCAGGGCCCGGCGCCCCGCCATCCCCCTTGCAAGTAGCGAACGTTCGTGTGTTTTTCCTGATGCACCGGACGCGCCAATGCGGCACCATCAGCACCCAGACTGGCCGGATGAGCCGGTTCTTTCCGAGGAGCGCAGTACCCATGCCCACACCCTACACCGCGTCAGCCCGCCGGCTGACTCTGGCCGCGCTGCTGGCCCTGGCGCCGACCCTCACCGTCGCGCAGAACACCGCGACGCCCCCCGCCACCCCGGCGGCCAATGCACCGAAGCGGGTGGTGGACGTGCTGGGCACCAAGTTCGACAGCGAGATCATGCTGGCCGGGCAGCGACTGCAGTTGAACGGTGCAGGGCTGCGCTTCCGGGCCGTGTTCCGCGTCTATGCCGCCGGGCTGTACCTGGGCCAGAAGGCCGACACGCCGGAGGCGGTGCTGGGGGCCCCAGGGGCAAAGCGCCTGAACATCGTGATGCTGCGCGACATTGACGCCAACGAACTGGGCAAGCTCTTCACCCGCGGCATGGAGAAGAACGCTTCGCGCGAGGACTTCGTCAAGGCGATCCCGGGCACGATCAGGATGGGCGAGATCTTCGCCGCGAAGAAGCGCCTGGCCAGCGGCGAGTCCTTCCAGGTGGATTGGGTTCCAGGCCAGGGCACCATCATCCTGATCAATGGCAAGCCCGCGGCCGACCCGATCAAGGAACCCGAGTTCTACTCCTCGCTGATGAAGATCTGGCTGGGCAAGGACCCCGCCGACTCCAACCTGAAGGACGCCCTGCTGGGCAAGGTGCCGCCGCCGGGCAACGAGACGGGCACCTAGGCCAGCCAGGCCTCGATCTGGTCGATCCGGTCGAGGTGGGCTTGCGCCGGCACGGCGCGGATGTCCTCGCCGTGGTTGTAGCCGTAGGTGACCAGCACCACCGGACAGCCGGCGGCATGTGCAGCCTGTGCGTCGTTGCTCGAGTCCCCGATCATCAGCGTCTGCGAGGGCGCCGTGCCCAGCGCCTCGCAGGTGCGCAGCAGGGGCAGAGGGTCGGGCTTCTTGCGCTCGAAGGCGTCCCCGCCGTAGACCCGCTCGAAGTGGCCGGCGAGGCCTTTGCTCGCCAGCAGCGGCAGTGCGAAGGCCGTGGGCTTGTTGGTCAGGCAGGCCAGGCGCAGGCCACGCGCCCGCAGCAGGTCAAGGCCTTCTCTTACCCCGGGAAACACCCGGGCGTGGTGGCCGTTGATAGCCAGGTACTGCGCCTGGTAGCGCGTCCAGGCCGTCTCGTACAGGCGGTTGTCAGCCCCCACCTGCGCCAAGGTGCTTCGCAGCAGGTGCTCGGAGCCCTTGCCGATCGTCCGTTCGACAAAGGCCCGGTCAACCGAGGGCAAGCCGAAGTCGTTGAGTGTGTGATTCAAGGCCTCGACGAAATCACCCAGGGTGTCCACCAGGGTGCCGTCGAGGTCGAGGATGGCCGCGCGGGGCGACAGGAACTTCGGTGATCGCTTCATAGGCGACACAGTATCCCCGAGTCGAGCGGGATGCACGGCGGCCAGCCTCAACGTCTCTTGCCCAGATTCACGACAACATGGCAGACGAAGATCGAGGGTGGCGACGTCATGTCGCTCGCTGGCAGCGTTCGCTGCGCAAGCCCTGGCGCCACAAGCTGGCCTCGGTGGAGCATGGGCTCAGGCGCTTGATCGGCCCGGCGCAAGTGCATTGGCGCTGGCGGCTGAAGGATCGGCAAACGCCCCGCCCTCACGGCCTGCCGGGTGAACTGGTCGTCAGTCTCACCTCGTTTCCTGGACGGTTCGGGCTCCTGCACCTGACGCTGATGAGTCTGTTGTGCCAGACGGTGCGGCCAGACCGGGTGGTGCTGTGGGTGGACGAGAAGCACGCTGACCGCGTGCCCTCCAGGGTGCGTGCCCTCGAGGCGCAGGGCCTGAGCATCCGCACCTGGCCGGAAGACATCAAGTGCTACATGAAGATCGTGCCGACGCTGCACCAGTGGCCTGATGCCACCGTGGTGACGGCTGATGACGACATCCACTACTGGCCCACCTGGCTGGCCGAGTTGCTCGAGACGGCAGCGACCTCTCCGGGGTCGGTCGTCTGCCACCGCGCCCATCGCATGACGTTTTCACAGGACGGCCGCCTGAACCCCTACAAGGAGTGGCGCTGGGGCATCGGCTCACCCCATCGTGGGGCGGACCTGTTCTTCACGGGTGTCGGCGGGGTCCTCTATCCGCGCGGATCCCTGTGTCGATGCCTGGAGGATGAAGGCCGCTACCTCGGGATCACACCCTACAACGACGACATCTGGCTGAACTGGATGACCCGGCTGCAAGGCTTCGATGTAGTGACGACCGGTCGCGGGCGCGATCTGGTGGCCTGGCTGGGCGGCCAGCGCTCGGGGTTGTACCGCCACAACGTGCGCGGCAACGGCAACGACGAGGCCCTGCGGCGCATGGCCGAGGCTTATGGCGATGCGGTGTTCCGGCCGGCCGCCGGGGTGACGACGTATCAGGCCGACAGCCGCGCGCGCATGGCGTCGATCACCGCCTTGTAGTCGGGCTGGCCGAAGATGGCGCTGCCGGCGACGAAGGTGTCGGCCCCGGCGTCGGCCACCTGGCGGATGTTGTCCACCTTGATGCCGCCGTCCACTTCCAGGCGGATGTCGCGGCCGCTGGCGTCGATGAGCTGGCGCGCCCGCTCGATCTTGCGCAGCGCCGAGGGGATGAAGCTCTGTCCGCCAAAGCCGGGGTTGACGCTCATGATGAGCACCAGATCGACCTTGTCGAGCACCCATTCCAGCACGTCCAGCGGGGTGCCCGGGTTGAAGACCAGGCCGGCTTGGCAGCCCTCGCCCTTGATGATCTGCAGGGTTCGATCGACGTGAGCGCTGGCTTCGGGGTGGAAGCTGATCAGGTCGGCACCGGCCTTGGCAAATGCCTGGGCCAGGGCATCGACCGGCTCGACCATCAGGTGCACGTCGATGGGCACCGGCCGGCCGTCGCGCGTCTTCGCATGCGGCTTGAGCGCCTGGCAGATCATGGGCCCGAAGGTCAGGTTGGGGACGTAGTGGTTGTCCATCACGTCGAAGTGGATCCAGTCGGCACCGGCGGCGATGACGTTGCGCACTTCCTCGCCCAGGCGGGCGAAATCGGCGGACAGGATGGATGGGGCGATGCGATAGGTCATGAGGCACTCCAGGGCAGGCGGATTGTAGAAGTCCGGCCGACGCCAAAGGATGCGCGGGGTTGCTACCATCCCGGACCATGAATGCCTATGAATTCAGCGTCGACGTGCAGCCGCGGTATCTGCCGGAGCAGTCGGACCCCGAGGGCGGGGTCTTTGCCTTCGCGTACACGGTGACCATCCGCAACACGGGCCGGGTGGCGGCGCAGCTGATCTCGCGGCACTGGATCATCACCGACGCCAACGGGCGAGTCGAGGAGGTCAAAGGCCTGGGCGTCGTGGGCCACCAGCCGCTGCTCAAGCCCGGCGAGGGCTTCGAATACACGAGCTGGACACGCCTGGCCACGCCGCGCGGCACCATGGGCGGCAGCTACTTCTGCGTGGCCGAGGATGGCGAGCGCTTCGAGGCGCCCATCCCGGCGTTTTCGCTGGCGGCCCAGCGCAACAATCTGCACTGAGGGCATGAGCGGCCTTTTCACCCCCCGGCCACCTGTGGCGGTGTGGGATCTGAACTCGCTGCTCGCAGCCCTGGACCCCAAGGCCGAGCGGGCTGAGCGCAACCTCTGGCTGGTGCGTCTGGCCGAATGGCTGCGGCATGCACGGCTCGCGCCCAAGCTTGACGAGGGTGCTTCGGCCAGCCCGCCCGCGGCGCTGGAGGCCCCGCGCGCCACACCCCGGCCGGTGCTCAAGCTGCGCCACCTGCTGAACCTGCTGGACCGCGAGCCCGAGTACCGGGCGAAACTGGTGGAACTGCTGGCCCGCACCCTGGTGGACATGGACGCCACGCTGCTGCTGGCCGACTTCGGCTTTGCCTCGCAGATGGCCTTTTTCGGCGAGGTGCTGGAGCGCATCCAGCGCAAGCTCCTGCCGGGCACGCCAGACACCGACGATCTGGCCGAGCTCTTCCAGCTGGTCTTCTCGGATGCCGAGGACGCACAATGGCTCCAGGCCATCGACGACGACACGCTGGAGCGCCTGGCCGCCCTGATGCGCGAGGCCGTGGCAGCCCGACGCCACCCACGTGCGGCCGAAAGCTGGCGCACCTCGCTGCTGGACGCCACGGTGTTCTGCCTGACCCAGGCGCGGGCGCTGGCCTTTTCGGCCGACATCCGCAGCCGGCTGACCGGCGAGGCACGCGCCCTGGCGCCCTTTCACCAGTTGTTGCGGGCCTTCCAGGCGGTGCGCCAGGAGCTCGAATTCGACGAGCGCCGCGATGAAGCCCTCGTCCCCGCCCTGCGCTACTTCCGCACCCTGCTTGACGCCTGCCGGCGCGATGCCGACACGGTGTATGACGCCCTGGAAGACACGGGCATCTCGGTGGACATCGTGTTCGCCGTGCAGCAACTGCAGGCCCGTCTGGACCGCGCAGGGCAGTTGCTGGACTGCCTGCTCAGCGATGCGCCGGCCCGCGCCGTGCGCGACCTGGTGGTGCAACTGGCCGACACGGCCCAGCGACGGCGCAGCGTGCGCGCACTGATGGCACGCAACTACTCGCTGTTGGCGCGCAAGATGGCCGAGCGCAACGCCGAAACCGGCGAACACTACATCACCCGCGATCGGCGCGAGTACCTGCAGATGTTCTGGCGCGCTGCCGGTGGCGGCGCGGTCACGACGATCACGGTCTTCCTGAAGTTCCTGATCGGCCTGCTGGGCTTCTCGGGCTTCTTCGCGGGCTTTGCAGCCGGCTTGAACTACGCCGCCAGCTTCGTGGTGATCCAGCTCGCCCATTTCACGCTGGCCACCAAGCAGCCGGCCATGACGGCGCCGGCCATGGCCCGCAAGCTGGGCGACGTGGCCAGCGACGAGGCCGTGGAGGACTTCGTCGACGAGGTGAGCCACCTCATCCGCACCCAGGTGGCGGGCATCCTTGGCAACGTGAGCGTGGTGCTGCCCTGTGCGCTGGCGGTGCAGTGGCTGTGGGCCCTGGCCTTCGGCTCGCCGCTGATCGGGGCCGACAAGGCGCAGTACGCGGTCGATTCGCTCAGCGCGCTGGGCTGGACGCCGGTCTATGCCGCCTGTACGGGCGTGCTGCTGTTCGCTTCCAGCCTGATCGCCGGCTGGGCCGAGAACTGGTTCGTGCTGCACCGCCTGGGCAGTGCGCTGCGCTGGAACCCGGGCATCGTGGCCCGGCTGGGGGCGAACCGCGCGGCCCGGTGGTCGGACTGGCTGCAGGCCAATGTCTCGGGCCTGGCGGGCAACATCTCGCTGGGCATGATGCTGGGCCTGGTGCCGGCGGTGGCCGGCTTCTTCGGCATCGGTTTCGACGTGCGCCACGTGACCCTGGCCAGCGGCCAGCTCGGGGTGGCGCTGGGTGCTCTCGGCTGGGAATTGCTGTCCATGCCGGGCTTCTGGTTGGCCGTCGTGGGCGTGATGCTGACGGGCGTGCTCAATGTCACCGTGAGCTTTGTGTGCGCCTTCCGGCTGGCGCTGCGCTCGCGCAACATCCGCCTGAAGGACCGGGGGCGCATTTACGCCGCCGTGCGCCTGCGCCTGCGCCAGCGTCCTGCGAGTTTTCTGTGGCCCGGCCGTGAACCCGCGCCCTCCGCGGTGGTCTGAGCGGGGTCAGCGCGGTGGCGGCTCGCCGTCGTCGGTGCGCTCGCCCTTGCGGCGGCCCGAGAACATCGTCCACCACACGATGAGTATCAACAAGACCAGGGCGCCCAGCGCCTCCAGCAAAATCAACCACATGTCCTTGTCCTGTCTGGTGAGGCCTGCGCGGCCATCGACGCCCTGGCGCCTGGCGGCGGCCGCGGCCATTCTAGGGATGCTCGCGGCATGCGGCACCGCGCCGCCCCAAGCCCCCACGACCGAGCCCCCGCCGGCGTCGGCCACCGTGATCGAGCAGCCGAAGTCGCGCTGGGTTCCCGTGGGCTGGGAGGCCCTGCCGGGCTGGTCGCAGGACCAGACCGTGCTGGCGTGGCCCGCCCTGCTGCGCAGCTGCGCCCGGCCGGCGGCCGGCTGGGAGGCGGCCTGCGCCCGCGCCCTGGCCCTGAGTGAGCCTCACGAGGCGGCCGTGCGGGCCTGGCTGAAGCAGCATCTGCAGCCCTATCGTGTGGAACCGCTCGACGGTGCGCCGACGGACGGTCTGCTGACCGCCTACTACGAGCCGCTGATCGAGGCTCGCCGGGTGCCGGACGCCCGCTTCCGGGTCCCGCTGTACCGCGCGCCGGCCGACCTCGCACAGCGCCGCCCCTACTGGACACGGGCCCAGCTCGAGACGCTGCCAGCGGCCAGATCGGCGCTGCGTGGTCTGGAGATCGCCTACGTGGCCGACCCGCTGGATGCCCTGATCCTGCAGATCCAGGGCTCGGGGCGGCTGAAACTCACCGAACCCGACGGTCAGCAGCGGCTGGTCCGGGTGGCCTTCGGGGGACACAACGACCAGCCCTACCGCTCGGTGGGTCGCTGGCTGGTGGACCAGGGCGCCTTTTCGCTGGAACAGGCCTCGTGGCCTGCCATCAAGCAATGGGCGCGCGCCAACCCGCGGCGCGTGACCGAGATGCTGCACGTGAACCCGCGCTATGTGTTCTTCCGCGAGGAGCCCCTGCCCGATCCCAGCGTCGGCCCGGTGGGCGCGCAGGGCGTGCCCCTCACGCCCGGTCGCTCGATCGCGGTGGACCGTGGCTCCATCCCCTACGGCACCCCGGTGTGGATCGCCAGCACCGAGCCGCCGCTGCAGCCCGGCGGCGAGCCTCGGCTGCTGCAGCGGCTCACGGTGGCGCAGGACACCGGCGGCGCCATCGTCGGCGCCGTGCGGGGCGACTTCTTCTGGGGCTGGGGGGAAGGCGCCGAGGAACTGGCCGGGCGCATGAAACAGCCGCTGAAGATGTGGGTGCTGTGGCCTCGGCCTTGAAGGAGGGTCGCGCCAGGCCTCAGGCGCCGACGTCCTGCAGGATGAGCGAGTGCCAGCCCGTGCGGTAGGTTTCGTAGCCGGGTGACGCGGCATGGGCGATGCACAGGGTGTGGCCGTGCAGGCGGGTCACCACAGACCCCCTCGCCTGACCCAGCAGGTGCTTCCAGCCATTCATCTCAAGCTGGGCCTCCTGATGCTCGGCCGAATCGGCCAGCACCCGGCCGTCGCCGTCGACGATGCACACCCGGGTGCGCGCCCATTCGTCCTGGGTGAGGGGGGTGCGCCGCACGATGGTCTTGGCCAGCGCGTCCCAATCAAAAAGGATGCCCAGCACGCCCACGACTTCGCCATGCACGTCGCCCCCCCGGCGCACGGCGCACGAGTAGACCAGCACATGCTTGCCGCCCACCAGGGCGCAGACCGGCTCCGCAGCAAAGCCGAACTCGCTGCCGTCCGCTGACGCCAGCGCCTGGCGGAACCAGTCTGCCTGGGACACATCGGCGCCCGCGCTGGCAAATTGCTGAGGACGGCCATTGGCCAACACGTGACCGTCCCGCCCGACGAGCACGAGATCTGCATAGACAGTGTAGGAGTCGAGGATCTGGCCCAGCCGGCGCTGGGCGTGCAGGCGATGGGCTTCGCTTGGCTCCGCCGCGCAGGCCACGGCCGCCGCATCAGTGGCCCACCAGCGCACGTCGCAGCTGCGCTCATACAGATTGCGGTCGATCAGGTCGATGTTGACGAGCGCGAGTTCGCACAGGCGGGCGTCTCGAACCTGCGAGATGTACCCGTCCACCGCTGCGCGCATCTGATGGCCGGTCTCATGGGCCTGCGCCCGCAGCCGCTCGGTGAGCGTCTTGACCTCGGCCGACAGCCGGTTCATTTCGGTCGCCACCACGGCAAAGCTGGTGCCGGCGCTGCCCGCGCGCGCCGCTTCGATGCGAGCATTGATCGAGAGCAGCTGGGTCGACAGATTGACCTTGCTGACCTCTTCCAAGGCGCCGTCGACGCCGCCCAGCAGGGCTTCCGACAGCCGCGCGATGGCGGCAATGTGCTGCTCGACGGCGGCCCCCCGGTCGGAGGCGGCGGCCGATCCGCCCGGGGCGGATGCGTGTTCTTGTTTCACGTTTGTCTCCAGATGCACCCCACGTTTGGCTTGTCGGCATCTGGCGGCGGTTCTGAAGTGCAGGGTGCGCACAGCGCACCCTGCCCCCCCCGGATCAGTAGGCCTTGTACGGCAGGAACTTGCCGCTCATCGTGATGCTGACCCGATCGCCCTTCGGGTCGGCCTCGCGCTGCAGGTCCATCCTGAAGTCGATCGCGCTCATGATGCCGTCGCCAAACTCCTCATGGATGAGCTCCTTGAAGGTCGTGCCGTAGACGCTGACCAGTTCATAGAAGCGGTAGATCAGCGGGTCGGTGGGCACGGTGGTGGGCAGCGAGCCCTTGTAGGGCACCACCTGCAGCCACTTGGCCGCCTCGGGCGGCAGGCCGAAAACCTCGACCACGGTGGCGGCCTGCTGTTCGGTCATCGTCATCTGGCCGAGGCAGGCCGCCGTCGTCCATTCCTTGCTCTGGCCCACTTGCCGGGCCACGGCCTCCCACTTCAGGCCCTTGCGGACCTTGGCTTCGATGATCATCTCGGTGACGTCGTTGCGGTTCATGCGGTGCTCCTTCGGTTGGTGCGGGCAAGACAGTCCCCAAGCCCGTCGCAACGCGGGCTTCGAGGGTGGGTGGAAAGCGGTTCAGGCGATGCGTCGCAGCGCCGGGGGAGCGCCGGCGGCCGGCGGGGGGTCGGCGTCCTCGCCCAGGCCCGGGCGCACCACGGTGGGCGTGGCCGGGGCACGGCCATGCGACAGCTCGGCCGAGCGCTTGACGAGGAAATCCACCAGGTGGTTGCGGATGCGGTAGTACTGCGGATCGTGGTGCATGCCGCTGCGGGTGCGCTCGCGCGGCAGGGTATTCACCACGGCCTCGGCCACCCGGGCGCGCGGGCCGTTGCTCATCAGCAGGATACGGTCGGCCAGCAGGATGGCCTCGTCCACGTCGTGCGTGATCATGAAGACGGTCTGGTGCGTCTCGCGACAGATGCGCAGCAGCTCGTCCTGGATGGTGCCGCGCGTGAGCGCATCCAGCGCGCCGAAGGGCTCGTCGAGCAGCAGCATCTTGGGTTGGATGGCAAAGGCCCGCGCAATGCCCACGCGCTGCTTCATGCCGCCCGACAGCTGGGCCGGCTTCTTGTCGATGGCCGCGGTGAGCCCCACCATAGCCACGTATTTCTCGACGTGCGCATCAACCTCGGCAGCGCTCCAGCGCGGCCAGCGCGAGCGCACGGCAAAGGCGATGTTCTTGCGCACCGACAGCCAGGGCATGAGCGCGTGGCCCTGGAACACCACGCCGCGGTCGAGGCTGGGACCGGCCACCTCGCGGCCGTCCATGAACACATGGCCCTGCGTGGCCGACTCCAGGCCGGCCAGCACGTTGAGGATGGTGGTCTTGCCACAGCCGCTGTGGCCGATGATGCAGACGAACTCTCCGCGGTCGAGGCCGAAGTGGATGCCTTCGAACACGGGCTCAGACGCACCGGGATAGGTCTTGGTGAGCCCCTCGATCTGCAGGAAGGGCGCGCCGGAGGTTTCAGTCGACATAGGTCACCGCCTTCTGGGCCCGCGCGAACATCAGGTCCAGCAGCATGCCCACCACACCGATCACCAGGATGGCGAAGATCACATTGGTGAGCGAGAGGTTGTTCCACTCGTTCCAGACGAAATAGCCGATGCCCGTGCCACCCACCAGCATCTCGGCAGCCACGATCACCAGCCAGGCGATGCCCATGCTGATGCGCATGCCGGTGAGGATGGTGGGCGCCGCAGCCGGCAGGATCACCTCGAAGGCCTTGCGCAACGGCGAGACCTCGAGCGTGCGCGCCACATTGAGCCAGTCGCGCCGCACGCTGGCCACGCCAAAGGCCGTGTTGATCAGCATCGGCCAGATCGAGCAGATGAAGATCACGAAGATGCCCGAGATGGACGAGTCCTTGATGGTGTAGAGCGCCAGCGGCATCCAGGCCAGCGGCGAGATGGGCTTGAGCACCTGGATGAAGGGGTCGAGCGCCCGGTACACCAGGGGCGACATGCCGATGAGGAAGCCCAGGGGGATGGCCACCGCCGCGGCGATGAGATAACCCAGCCCGACACGGCCCAGCGAGTAGGCCAGCTGCAGGCCGATGCCCTTGTCGTTGGGGCCGTTGTCGTAGAAGGGCTGGGCGAGATGCCCGGCGATGGTCTGGCCCATCTGCGCCAGCGTGGGAAATCCGGAGCTGGCCGAAGCCCCCTGGGTCGGGTCCTTGCCCAGCATCTTCGCGTACTCGATCTCCTCGGGCGTCATGGACGCGGCCGGCCCGCTGGCGGTGGGCAGCGTGGCCAGGTGCCAGATGGCCAGCACCAGGCCCAGCAGCATCAGCGACAGAAGGGCCGACTTCAGGCGGGGGGAAGCGGCAGTCATCGCGTCATGTCCGCTTGATCGCAAAGCCCGAGAGGTAGGCTTCCGGCTTCATCGGGTCGAACTCCCGTCCCATGACCTTGAACTTCGGATACGCGCCTTCGGGCGCCTTCTGGTCGAGTTCGGCCATGCGCTTCTTCGCATCGGTGAGGAGGAAGACGCGCTCGGCGATGGCCTTGTAGTCGACCTCGCCCTTGAGGTAGCCCCAGCGCTTCATCTGCGTGAGCATCCACACGGCCATCGAGTGCCAGGGGATGGGGTTGAAGTCCGCGCGGTCGGGCACGTTCTGGATCTTGCCCAGGCCGTCGGCAAACCGCCCGGTGAGCACCTGGGCCACGACGGTCTCGGGCTGGTTGAGGTAGGCCGCCGGTGAGATCACCTTGGCGATGAGCTCGCGGTTGCGCGCCTCGCGGGCCATGGCCGAGGCCGTGAGCACCGCGCGGTACAGCGCCGCGAAGGTGTTGGGGTTCTGCTGGATGAAGGCGGTGCTGGTGCCGAAGGCGCAGCAGGGGTGGCCGTCCCACAGGTCCTTGGTGAGGAGGTGGATGAAGCCCACCTCCTCGAACACGGCGCGCTGGTTGAAAGGGTCGGGGCCCAGGAAGCCATCGATGTTGCCCGCGCGCAGGTTGGCCACCATCTCGGGCGGCGGCACGACGCGGATCTGGATGTCGCGGTCGGGATCGAGCCCCGCTTCGGCCACGTAGTAGCGCAGCAGGAAGTTGTGCATCGAGTACTCGAAGGGCACAGCGAACCGGAAACCCTTCCAGTCCTTCGCATCGCGCTTGTCCTTGTGCCGCGTCGCCAGCGTGATGGCCTGGCCGTTGGTGTTCTGGATGGTGGCCACGTTCATCGGCTGGGCGTTGGAGCCCAGGCCCAGAGAGATGGCCAGCGGCATGGGGCTGAGGAAGTGGGTGGCGTCGTACTCGCGGTTGAGCATCTTGTCGCGGATCAGCGCCCAGCCCGCCGTCTTCACCACCTCCACGTTGAGCCCCTGCTTGCTGTAGAAGCCCAGCGGGTGGGCCATGATCAGCGGGGTGGCGCAGGTGATGGGGATGAAGCCGATCTTGAGGTCCTTCTTCTCCAGCGTGCCCTTGTCCTGGGCCATGGCCTGCAGGCTGGCCAGCGGCAGCACGCTGGCGATGGCGGCGCGCGCCGTGTTGGCACCCACCGCCCGCAGGAAGCGCCGGCGCACGGCGTCGTGCGGGAACAGCGCCTTCACCAGAGAGGCCTCGACGAACTGGTTGGAATAGGCCTCGAACTCCGCCGTCTCGCTGCGCTGGCGCAGGGTGCCGATCGCGCTCTCGCGGTCGTGGTCGGCCGCATCGTGGTCTGCGCCGCAGCTGCAGCGCAGGCGCAGGGGCCGGTCGGCGTCGTAGGGATCGAAGTGCTGGGCCATCATGGTTCCTTCAACAGCAGATGAGCTCATGCTAGGTCGCGATGCGGCGCCGCAACATCACACGTTTCACCAAAGTCGTGTAGGGCTGGCACTACGTGCGCGGGGCTCACACGCTCAGCAGGTTCTGGCGCACCGCATACAGCGCCAGCTCGACGTCGTTCTTGACGCCGGTCTTCTCCAGGATGCGAGCGCGGTAGGTGCTCACGGTGTTGGGCGACAGCGCGAGCTGTTCGGCGATCTGGCCCACGCTGTAGCCCTGGGCGATGAGGCGGAAGACCTGGTATTCGCGGTGCGAGAGGCTGTCATGCGCCGCACCCTCACCCGGCTGGCTGATCGACGTGGCCAGGGCCTCGGCCATCGCGGGCGTGACGTAGAGACCGCCCGAGGCCGCCTTGCGCAGGGCACTGAGCAGGTGATCAGCATCGGCGTTCTTGTTCAGGTAGCCGGCCGCCCCCAGCTTGAGCGAGCGCACGGCGTACTGCTTGTCGGGGTAGGTGCTGAGCATGAGCACCGGCAGGCGCGGGAACTCCTGCTTGAGCTGGCGCAGCACGTCCAGGCCGTCGCGCTGGGGCATGGCGATGTCCAGCAGCACCACGTCCACCCCACCGCCCCCGTCGAGCTGCTCGCGCACCAGGCGCACGCAGTCCGGGCCGTTGGCGGCCTCGCCGGCGACTTGCATGTCGGGTGCGTCGGCCAGGGTCTGCTTCAGGCCCTGGCGCACGATCCAGTGGTCGTCGCAGATCAGCACATGGATCATGGCAGCAGCACCTCCTGGGGCTGTGGCTGCGATGCGGCCATCGCGGGGGTGAGCGGCATCACCAGGCGCACACAGGTGCCCTGGCCCGGCGCGCTGTCCACCAGCACCGTGCCGCCAAAGTGGCCGGCACGTTCGCGCATGCCCATCACGCCGTAGGCCTTGGGGCTTTCGAAGGCGTTGGGCGCCGCGCCCCGGCCGTTGTCATGGATGGCGATCGACAGCTGCAGCGGCGCGGCCTCGATGCGGATGCGCACCGCGCTGGCCTGGGCATGGCGTGCCACATTGCTGAGCATCTCCTGGAAGATGCGGAACACGGCCATGGCCTGTGGTGGCGGAGGCTCTGCTGTCGCCGGGTCCACCTCCAGGCGCCAGTCGCATTGCAGTTCGCTGCTGTCGATGAACTCCTGGGCCTGCCATTCCAGCGCCGCCCACAGGCCCTGGTGATCGAGGATGGAGGGCCGCAGGTCGGTGATGATGCGGCCCACGTTGTCCACGGCGGTGTCGATGAGCCGGCTCATGGAATGGCATTTGCACTTGAGCTGGGGGCGGTCATCCAGCCGGCGGTCGAGCCAGGTGACGTCCATCTTCAGTGCCACCAGCAGGCTTCCCAGCTCGTCGTGGATCTCGCGGGCGATGCGCGTGCGCTCCTCCTCGCGCACGGTGTCGAGGTAGGCCGAGAGCTGGCGCAGCTGGGCCAGGGCGTTGCTCAGCGCCTGGGTGCGCTCGGCCACGCGGGCTTCCAGTTCGTCATTGGCCTGGCGCAGCAGCTCCTCGGCCCGCTTGCGTTCGGTGATGTCCACGAAGGTGACCACGGCGCCCAGCACCCGGCCCTCGTCCAGGATGGGGTAGGACGAATACTCGGCATGGAAGGCGCTGCCGTCGCGCCGCCACAGCACCTCGTTGTCGATGCGGCAGGGCACACCGTGGCGAAAGGCGTTGAAGATGGGGCATTCGGCGGCCGGGTAGTGGTGGCCGTCGGCATGGCTGTGGTGGATCAGCTCATGCATGTTGCGGTGCAACACTTCCTCGGGGGTGTAGCCCAGCAGTGCGGCACCGGCCTGGTTGATGAACACGCACGCGCCGGCCATGTCCACGCCGAAGATGCCCTCCCCGGTGGACTCGAGCAGCAGCGCCAGCCGCTCACGCCACGGGCGGGAGTCCACATAGGACGTTGTGTGGGCCGGCAGGACTTCGGCGCTGATCTGGCGCATGGCAGCGTCTCCAGGGCGGGCTCGGACCCGGGGTCCTGCAATCGCCATACCATCATCACGCCGTCGAAAATGCACACAAATGGTGCGTCACGGGTTGCACCCGTCCACCGGACCGGTCCCCGGCGCGTTGAAGGCGGGAACCCGCAGGCCACAGGCTTTACAAACATTCACGCGCGGGATGCACGCCGGACGCACGACACTTGCACCATGCTGGTCATGAAGCTGCCCTCACTCCCCGTCTGCCGCCCCCCCCGGCTTCCCGTCGGTGGACGCACGCTCCTGGTGCTGCCCATCGCCCTGGTGCTGGCCGCCTGCGCCACGCCGCAGGCCGTGCCCGTGCATCGCCCGGCGCCCGTGGCGGTGAACCAGCCGCTGTACTTCTATCCCATGCGGGGCCAGGACGAGCGCGCCCAACAACGCGACCGCTACGAGTGCTATCGCTGGGCCTCGGACCAGACGCGCTCCGACCCCGGCATGACGCCGTTGCGCCACGTGGGCGCACCTCCCCCGGCCGTCTACTACGATCCGCAACCCGGGCGCGACACGGCCCTGGGGGCGGCCACGGGTGCCATCATTGGCGGGATGACCGCCTCGTCGCCTCGCCACGCCGGCGAAGCGGCTGCGGTGGGCCTGGTGCTGGGGGCGATCATCGGTGCGGTGTCTGACCAGGCGCGGGCCGAGAACGCGCGCCAGGCCAATGCCCAGGTGGCTGCGGCCCAGACGACGTCCCTTCAGACCCACGGCGACTTCCGCCGAGCGATGGCGGCCTGCATGAGCGGCCGCGGCTATGCGGTGCGCTGACCCAGCCCACCAGGAGACCCACATGTCCTCCCTGTTTCGCCCACTGCTGGCCTCACTGCCTGCCCTGATCCTGCTGGCCGGTGTCGGCACCCCTTCCGCCTGGGCCAACGACGGCTGGCGCAGCAACGGCCGCGGCGAGGCGCGCGAACGCCAGCACCCGATGGCCCGCGCGGTGGAGCAGAACGAGCGCTCGCGACGCGGTGGCGACGGCGACCGCCGCCACACCAACGCCGGCGGCTGGCAAAGCGGCCCGCAGGTGGGCGACCGTTATGGTGAGGGGCAGCGCCAGCCCCGCATCGGCGAGTCGCGCTTTTCGGGAGACCGCCCGCCGCCGGACCGCCGGGGCGAGCGCCTGGCCGGCCTGCGCGACGGCGCACGCGATGGAGGCTGGCAGGAACACCGCCGCGACCGGGATCGCGACGACGACCGCCGCCGCCCGGGGTCCAGCCCGCACCACAACTCTTACCAGCCCGGCTGGCAGCCCGCCCCGCGCTGGTCGACGCCCCGGCCCGGCCACACCGTCTACCATCGGCCGCCAGCCAGCTATCACACGGTCCACCTGGGAGCGCCCTACTGGTTCTACCAAGGCGCCTGGTACAGCCAGCGCGGCAGCGCCTACGTCGTGGTGCGCCCACCGGTGGGTCTCTACCTGAGCACCCTGCCTTACTACCAGCGGGTCGTCTACGTGGGCCCCTCGGTGTACTACGTCGCGCACGACGTCTACTACGCACCCGTGGCCACGGGCGGCTACCAGGTGGTGGAGCCACCGGCCGGGGTCGTCTCCTCCGGCGTGACCTTCGACTACCCCATCGCCTATCCTGCGCGCAACCAGAGCGAGGCACAGCAGGCCGACGACCAGTTCCAGTGCCATGAGTGGGCGGTGCAACTCAGCGAATTCGACCCTTCGCTGCTGGGCAGCGGCCAGCCCATGAACGACAGCCCGACGCTGCGCGACAACTACCGGCGCGCCTGGTCGGCCTGCATGGAAGGGCGCGGCTACAGCGTGCGTTGACGCTCGTTCAGCGCCGTGGCCGCCGGGTGAGGTGATTCAACGGCAGCGCACGGCTCGCCTTGACTTCGCCCAGTGAAAAGCTGGTGTGCAGGTCCTTCACGTTGGGCAGGCGAAAGAGCGTGTCCATGGCCCAGCGGGAGTAGGCTTCCAGGTCGGTGGCCATGGCGGTGAGCTCGAAGGTGCCGGTGCCTGAGATGTAGTGGCAGCTGATCACCTCGGGCAGGGCGCGGATGGCGTTTTCCAGCTCTTGCGTCGCGCCAGCGTTGTTGCGCTCGGCGTCCACACGCACGAAGGCCAGCACGCCCAGGCCGATCTTGTGGCGATCGATCTCGGCCCGGTAGCCCTTGATATAGCCCTGCTCCTCCAGCCACTTCACGCGCCGCCAGCAGGGCGTGGGCGACAGGCCGATGCGCGCGGCCAGTTCGGCATTGCTCAGGCGCGCGTCTTGCTGCAGCTCGGCCAGGATGGCCACGTCATAGCGGTCCAGGCCTTCGTGGGGCTCAGGGCGCAGCACCCCTTCGTACGTCGCTGGCGCGGGGACTCGGGTTTTCCCTGATTCTGCGGGTTTGGAGGGCACTTGTTCCTCGAATCGGCCATCGAAGAGTCAATTATTCCTTGAAAGCCCACCTGACTGGCAAAGAAAGGAAAGACTTGTCAGCACGGGCTTTTTACACTGAGAGGCATTCCCAGGTCCTGTGGGCGGGCCACGAGCCCGCTTGCGGGACGGCCACCCCCGGACCACCACAAGGAGTCCCGCGATGAACGCCCCCCTGCCCGACGCCGTGCGCCGCGCGCTCGAATCCGTCACCCTGGACGACAAGTACACGCTGGACCACGGCCGCGCCTTCATGAGCGGTGTCCAGGCCCTGGTGCGCCTGCCCATGCTGCAGCGCCAGCGCGATGCCCTGGCCGGGCTGAACACCGCGGGCTTCATCAGCGGCTACCGTGGCTCGCCGCTGGGCGGCTACGACCAGGCCCTGTGGGCCGCCAAGAAGCACCTGGCCGCGCAGCACATCGTCTTCCAGCCCGGCGTGAACGAGGAGCTGGCTGCCACCGCGGTGTGGGGCACCCAGCAGCTCGACCTCTACCCCGAGCAGAAGAAGTTCGACGGTGTCTTTGGCATCTGGTACGGCAAGGGCCCGGGCGTGGACCGCTCGCTGGATGTGTTCAAGCATGCCAACATGGCGGGCACCGCGAAACACGGCGGCGTGATCGCGCTGGCCGGCGACGACCACATCGCCAAGAGCTCGACCGCCGCGCACCAGAGCGACCACGTCTTCAAGGCCGTGGGCTTCCCGGTGTTCTTCCCCACCAGCGTGCAGGAGATCCTCGACCTGGGCCTGCACGCCTTCGCGATGAGCCGCTTCTCGGGCCTGTGGGCCGGCATGAAGACCATCCAGGAGATCGTGGAGTCGTCGGCCAGCGTCAGCGTGGACCCCGACCGGGTGAACATCGTGCTGCCCGAGGACTTCATCATGCCGCCCGGCGGCCTGCACATCCGCTGGCCCGACGCGCCGCTGGAGCAGGAGGCGCGGCTGATGAACTACAAGTGGTATGCCGCCCTGGCCTATGTGCGCGCCAACCGGCTCAACCACACCGTCATCGATTCGCCCCATGCCCGCCTGGGCCTGATCGCCTCGGGCAAGGCCTACAACGACACCCGCCAGGCCCTGCACGACCTGGGCCTTTCCGACGAGCTGTGCCGCGCCATCGGCATCCGCCTGCACAAGGTGGGCGTGGTGTGGCCGCTGGAAGCCAGCATCACGCGCGAGTTCGCCACCGGGCTGGACGAGATCCTGGTGATCGAGGAGAAGCGCCAGGTCATCGAATACCAGCTCAAGGAAGAGCTCTACAACTGGCGCGAGGACGTGCGCCCCAACGTGCTGGGCAAGTTCAACGAGCCCGAGGGCGACCACTCCGGCGGCGAATGGTCGATGCCCAACCCGGCCTCGAACTGGCTGCTGCGCGCCCAGGCCGACCTCAACCCCGCGCTGATCGCCAAGGCCATCGCCCAGCGCCTGGACAAGACCGGCCTGATGCAGCGCCTGGGTGCCGACCAGCAGGCCCTGGTGCGCGCCCGCATCGCGCTCATCGAAGCCAAGGAGCGCAGCGAGCAGACCCTGGTGGCCGCCACCGACCGCACGCCCTGGTTCTGCAGCGGCTGCCCGCACAACACCAGCACCCGTGTGCCCGAAGGCTCGCGTGCCGTGGCCGGCATCGGCTGCCACTACATGACGGTGTGGATGGACCGCAGCACCTCCACCTTCACGCAGATGGGCGGTGAAGGCGTGCCCTGGGTCGGCCAGGCACCGTTCACCAAGGAGCAGCACATCTTCGCCAACCTGGGCGACGGTACCTACTTCCACAGCGGGCTGCTGGCGATTCGCCAGAGCATCGCCGCGGGCGTGAACATCACCTACAAGATTCTCTACAACGATGCGGTGGCGATGACCGGCGGCCAGCGCGTGGGCGAGCGACCCGAGGGCCACTCGGTGCTGCAGATCATGCAAAGCCTGCTGTCCGAAGGCGTGGCGAAGCTCGTGATCGTGACCGACGAGCCGGCCAAGTACGCGGGCGCGGCGCTGTCGCCGGGCGTCACGGTGCACCACCGCGACGAGCTCGACCGCCTCCAGCGCGAGTTCCGCGAGATCGCCGGCTGCACCGCCATCCTCTACGACCAGACCTGCGCGACCGAAAAGCGCCGCCGCCGCAAGCGCGGCACGATGGCCGACCCGGCCAAGCGGGTGGTGATCAACGAGCTGGTGTGCGAAGGCTGCGGCGACTGCTCCGACCAGAGCAACTGCCTGAGCGTGGAGCCGGTGGAAACCGAATTCGGCCGCAAGCGCCGCATCAACCAGAGCACCTGCAACAAGGACTTCTCCTGCGTGAAGGGCTTCTGCCCGAGCTTCGTCACGGTGGAAGGCGGGCAGCTCAAATCGGCCAAGAAGGCCGCCGACCGGCCCAACCCCCACGTGCTCGCGGCCCTGCCCGAGCCGACCCTGCCGCTGGCCGAAACCGCCTACGGCATCGTCGTGGCCGGCGTGGGCGGCACCGGCGTGATCACCATCGGCCAGTTGCTGGGCATGGCGGCCCACCTGGAAGGCAAGGCCGTGGTGACGCAGGACGCCGCCGGCCTGGCCCAGAAGGGCGGCAGCACCTGGAGCCACATCCAGATCGCCCAGCGGCCCGAGGCCATCCTCACCACCAAGGTGGGCACGGCCGAGGCCGACCTCGTGCTGGGCTGCGACCCCATCGTGGCGGCCACCAAGACCACGCTCGCCGCGATGCGGGAAGGCCGCACCCGCGTGGCCCTGAACGTGCACGGCACGCCCACCGCGGCCTTCGTGCACGACCCGAACTGGCAGTTCCCGGCGGCCACCTGCGACACCGCCATCGCCCAGGCCGTGGGCGAGGCCCAGGTGGGCCGCTTCGATGCCGACCAGCTCGCCGTGCGCTTGCTGGGCGATTCGATCTACACGAACCCGATGATGCTGGGCTATGCATGGCAGAAGGGCTGGATTCCGCTGGGCCATGCCGCGCTGATGCGCGCCATCGAACTCAACGGCGTGCAGATCGAGAACAACAAGCTGGCCTTCGAATGGGGCCGCCGCGCCGCACACGACCTGGCCTCGGTGACGGCCCTGGCCCAGCCGCAGGGCCAGGTGGTGCAGTTCGTGAAGAAGCCGGCCACCACGATCGACGAGATCGTGGCCCGGCGCGTGGACTTCCTGACGGGCTACCAGAACGCCGCCTACGCGGGCCAGTACCAGGCCTTCGTCGAGCGCGTGCGCGTGGCCGAGGCCAAGCTCGGCAGCACCAAGCTCACCGAGACCGTGGCCCGCTACCTCTTCAAGCTCATGGCCTACAAGGACGAGTACGAGGTGGCCCGCCTGCACACCGATCCGGCCTTCCTCGACAAGATCGCCCAGCAGTTCGAGGGGAACTACACGCTGCGCCACCACCTGGCCCCGCCCGCGCTGGCCAAGCGCAATGACCAGGGCGAACTCGTCAAGCAGGCCTACGGGCCCTGGATGCGCACGGCCTTCAAGCTGCTGGCCCGGCTCAAGGGCCTGCGCGGCACCGCGCTCGACCCCTTCGGCCGCACCGAGGAACGCCAGATGGAACGCGCCCTGATCGGCCGCTACAAGGACACGATCGAGGAGCTGATGGCCGGATTGAACGCCGGCAACCTGGCGCTGGCCATCGAGATCGCCCGCCTGCCTGAGCAGATCCGCGGCTACGGCCACGTGAAGGAGCGCCACCTGCAGGCGGCGCTGCCGAAGTGGGACGCGCTGATGACCCAGTGGCGTGGCAGCGAGGCCGTGTCGAAGGCCGCCTGAGAAGGGTCACCTGACGCCGGCGCCCCGGGGAAGGGCGCCGGGCCCGCCTCACACCGCGGCCAGCGCGCGGTCGAGGTCCTCGATCAGGTCATCGATGTGCTCGATGCCCACGCACAGGCGTACGGTGTCCTCGCCCACGCCTGAGCGGGCGAGTTCCTCGGCCGAGAGCTGGCGGTGGGTGGTGCTGGCCGGGTGCGTGGCCAGGCTCTTGCAGTCGCCGATGTTCACCAGGCGGGTGAAGAGTTGCAGCGCATCGAGGAAGCGTTCGCCCCCGGCCCGTCCCCCCTTCACGCCGAAGGTCAGCAGACCCGAGGCGCGCCCGCCCATCTGGCGCTGCACCAGCGCGTGGTCGGCGTGGTCTTCCAGGCCCGCGTAGTTCACCCAGCCCACCTTGGCGTGCTGTTTCAGATGCTGCGCCACAGCCAGGGTGTTGTCGCAGATGCGGTCCATGCGCAGGGCGAGCGTCTCCACGCCCTGCAGGATCTGCCAGGCGTTGAAGGGCGAGATCGCCGCACCCATGTTGCGCAGCGGCACCACGCGCGCCCGGCCGATGTAGGCCGCCGGGCCCAGCGCTTCGGTGTAGACCACACCGTGGTAGCTCACGTCGGGTTCGTTCAGCCGGCGAAAGCGCGCCTTGTGCTGGGCCCAGGGGAAGCGCCCGCTGTCGACGATGGCGCCGCCGATGCTCGTGCCGTGTCCGCCGAGGTATTTGGTCAGCGAGTGCACGACGATGTCGGCCCCGTGCTCGATCGGGCGGCAGAGGTAGGGGCTGGGCACGGTGTTGTCCACGATGAGCGGCACACCATGACGATGGGCCACCTCGGCCAGCGCTGCGATGTCGGTGATGTTGCCCTGCGGGTTGCCCAGGCTTTCCACATAGACCGCCTTGGTGCGCGCATCGATCAGCGGCTCGAAGCTGGCGGGGTTGCGGTAGTCGGCAAAGCGCGTCTCGATGCCGTACTGCGGCAGCGTGTGCGCAAAGAGGTTGTAGGTGCCGCCGTACAGCGCGTTGCTGGAGACGATGTTGTCGCCCGCCTCGGCGATCGTCTGGATGGCGTAGGTGATGGCTGCCTGCCCGGAGGCCAGCGCCAGTGCGGCCAGGCCGCCTTCGAGGGCGGCGATGCGCTCCTCCAGCACGGCCTGGGTCGGATTCATGATGCGGGTGTAGATGTTGCCCGCCACCTTCAGGTCGAAGAGGTCGGCCCCATGCTGCGCGCTATCGAAGGAATAGGCGACGGTCTGGTACAGCGGGACGGCCACGGCACGGGTGGTCGGGTCGGGCGTGTAGCCCGCGTGAACCATCTTGGTCTCGAAGCGCCAGCGGCTCGTGTCTCGGGTCATCGGTTTCTCCTCTACGGGTGTCGGACCCCTGACTCTACCCGCTCGACATGGGGCGCAGCGGCCAAGCGAGGAGGCTTTGCACACCGGCTCCGATCCACCTCCACGCCATGCCCCGGGTTGAAACCTCTTCGACCCGCCTGCGACAGCGGCTCGATCCCGCTTCGCTGGGTTTTGCCACGACGTACGTCCCGGTGCATGAGCTCCTAACCCGGATCCGCCAGGACCGCACCCTCGAGTACGAGGCCGGGAAGAATGTGCTGGACACCGACTTCTCGGGCGTGCGCGCGGCCAGCCTGCTGCGCGGCCCTGCACCAGACGCTCGACACGGGAGGCACGGCCTCGCGGCTGCGGCGCAATCAGCGCAGTGCATCCTGACGCAGCGGCGGGTTCAAGCCGTTGCCACGGCCACGCTCAAACCCTCGCGGGCCAGTGGTGGGAGCGACGGGAAGTCGATGAGTGAGCGTGCGCCGATCGAAGCCAGCCAGGCATCGGCGCGCTCGCGATCCCCGCCCTGCAAGGCCTGCCGGGCCCGCTGCACGCGCTGCAGCATCCACAGGCTGTAGGGGCGCACGATGCGTTCGCCACTTTCTTCGCCCAGCGCATAGCGGTGTTTGCCAAGCGTACGGGGGATGGGGGCTCCCGCATGTTCCTGCAGCCAGTCCTGCAACACCCGGGCCGTGTCCACCAGCACCGGCAGTTGCTCGCGCGCCATGCGCTGCAACACCGGCACCAGGGTGTCGGGCACGGTGTCGGCCGACAGGAAGTCTCCGGCGAGGGGAGCATCAGGCCTGTTCATGCGCTCGACCCAGCGCACCACATTCGGTGCGAGCCGGCGCATCAGCGCCCCACTGGCCGGGTCGCGGTACTGGTGGGCATACAGCGGCCCGAAGAGACCGAAGTCACCGATCGAGGGGCGCGTACCGAGCAGGTAGGGATACACGGCCAAGTGGGCATCGAGCTCGGCGAGCAAGGCCTCGTAGGAGCGTTCGATGGCGGCATGCATAGAGGGTTCGGCCCCCAGCAGCACGGCGGCCTGGGCGAAGGGCCGTGCCAGCCGTTCACCGGCGGCCTCCTGCTCTGCGGCCGTGCCATGCGGCAGGCTCAAGGCCCCGAATTCACGCTGGGCCCAGCCCCGGTTGTGATGCCAGCGGTAGTGCATCGCCGGCAGCAGCAGCCATTCGTCGCCATAGAGTTCGAGCAGCAGGGCCGCCAGGCGCTGGCGCGGTGTGTCGGGCAGGACGAAGGGCCTGCCATGGCGTGCTTCGAGCACATCGAGAATGTCGGTCGAGTCCTGCAGGGTCTGGCCGTCGGGCGTGAGCACAACCGGAATCACCGGAAAGCCCACGCGCGGCACGATGACCTCACGGTACACCTCGGCCGTCGCGGGCACTTCGGTGAAAGGCAGGCCCTTCCACCGCAGGTAGGCGCGCACCTTGCCGGTGTAGTAGCTGATCTCGGCACCGTAGAGCGTGTAGCGTTGGATCATCGCGATGAAGGTCTGTCAGGACGGTCTTCATTGGACGTCAGACCAGTTCTCCGGCAGGTCGCCCGGGCGACAGTCCTGACCGACACCCCTTGTTGCAATCGGCCGACGAACGGCCACTGCTGTCCCTCGGGGCAGGTCCGCTTGGGCCGCCGGTGCTGGCATGATTCACATCTTCAGATTCCAGGAGGAACCGGACGTGAATGATGGGAAATTTTCCAGGCGCAGTGCGCTGAGAGTTGGTCTGATGGCCGCCGCAGCAGCCGGCACCCTGGGCTTAACGGCCTGTGGCGGGGGTGAAGAGGGCACGGACGATCCGCAGCTCCGCTTTGTGAATGCCACTGTCGATTTTTCACCTGCCGACTTCTGGGTGGACGGCCGTCGGGGTCCCGCCAATGTGCAGGCTGGGGGTGGATTCACCGGCTATGGCTTCGTTCTTGACGGTACACGCCCCATCGGGGTCGGCCCAGCCGGCCAGAACGCGGCACTCACGGTCAACCGGAGTTTTGCGGAGGAAAGCTTCACTACCGCTATCGCTCTGATGGGCACCGGCGGCAACGAAGAGTTCCGCTTCCTGGACGAGAACAACGACCTCCCGCCAGCCAGCAACGTGCGACTGCGTGTGCTCAATGCCACCACCACCACTGGGTATGACGTCTATGTGCAATCGGTGGTCCCGGCCTCCGGTAACGCGTTCATTCCGGCCCAGGGCTACAACAGCCTGAGCTCTTTCACCAACTTTCCCTCCGGATCGCGCCGCGTCTACATCACCAACCAGGGCAGCACGACGGTGATCTTCCGGTCATCCGAGTTCAACTTCCCAAGCCGGACCGTGGGCACGCTGGTCATCGTGCCCAATGGCGCCGGCATCGCCGTGGTCGCTCTCCAAGAGCAGGGCAACGGCGCGCGCCTCACGCACCAAGCGCCCTGACCACCCCCCGGATCACGCCGCATCCAGCAGATGCCAGTCCGGCCCTGTGCCGGACGGCTCCCGCGACAGCAGCGAGTCCAGCAGGCGGAGGTAGTAGCCCAAGGGGGGCGTGCGCTGGCCCGGGGTCCTGGCCAGGTCGTCCCAGCGCCGCAACTGGACGGCCGCCACCGCATGCGGCCGGGTCTCGAAGGCGCGCGCTTCGTCGTCCGTCATCACGCCGCCCTGCCGCAACAGGGCGTGGCGAGAGGCCGGCGACAGACTCAGCAGGTAGGCGCCATCCCGGGCGCAGAGGTAGCGCTTGGCAGCCACGTGCAGGCGGATGGGCTCGGTCACGGCGGAGCCGAAATCCGGACGCAGCAGTTGCAACGCCTGCAGCGCATGGCGATCGTCGTCCTCATGCCCGGCCACCGGGTCATCGTGCAGCAGGTGGCCCACGTCGTGCAAGAAGGCCGCCGCCACGAGGCTTTCCTCGGCGTCAGCCCATTCGGCGAGCTGGGCGCATTGCAGGGCATGCTCCAGCGCCGTCACGCGCTCGGCCTGCGCGTCGGCATGCAGGCGCTGGCCGCGGGTCAGGTAGAGCCTTTCCAGGCGTTCGATCAGGGTCGGGTCGGGGTGGTCCATCGTGGGCTCGCGAAGGCAATAACCAGCCGCCATCAGACCAGCGGCGTGCGCAACGGTGATGACACCCCGGCTTCCCGAACGTGACCGTCTGGTGACGATCCCCGGCACCGGGGGGTGCGGAAGCCCGCAGCCCACGCCTACACTCGGTGCGCGATGCCTTTTCCCGACCGTTGCCCCGCCATCGATGCGGCGCGTGCGCTGCAGCCCGGCCAACGCCTGCCTTTCTACATCTACCGCGATCCCGTCGGCTCAGTGGCACGCTCGCTCCTGCCGGTGCTGGCCACCTGCGCGCCCTGGCTGAAGGTGGGCGAGCAAGCGGTGCAGATGGATGACCGGCTCTACAGCGTCGAGCAGCGCTCCACCGCGCTGGCGCAGACCAACGCCACGCTGAGGGCGCATGGCCTGGTGCCGGGCTGGCGGGACGAGGTGTACGGCGTGGGCCTGTCTGCCGACGAACCGCCGCTGGCCCGCATCGAGCGGGCTGCCGCGCGCGTGTGGGGGACCCTCACCTTCGGCGCCCATCTCAACGGCTATGTGAGAGCCCCGGGCGGCGCCATCACCCACCTCTGGATTGCCCGCCGCGCCTGGAACAAGGCCACCGATCCGGGCAAGCTCGACAACCTGGTCGCCGGGGGCGTGCCGCTGGGTCAGACGCCCTTTCGCGCCCTGGTGCGTGAATGCTGGGAGGAGTCCGGCCTGCCGGAGGCCACGGCGCGCCGGGCGACGCCGGGGCGCGTGGTGCACCTGCTGCGTGACGTGCCCGAGGGCGTGCAGAACGAACAGGTCTATGTCTACGACCTGGAATTGCCCCGCGGACTGACCCCACACAACGTGGACGGCGAGGTGGCCGAGCACCGGCTGATGCCGCTGGACGAGGTGGTGGCATTGCTGGGGACCGAGGAGATGACCACCGATGCCGCCCTGGTCACCCTCGACTTCCTGTTGCGCCGCCACCTGTTGCCAAGCGCCCTGCACGAGGCTTGGTCCGCCGAGGCCCGCGGGCTCTGGCAGGCCGCTGCATTGAGCAGCGTCGCTGCGTGATCCCGGTCAGGGGCGCGCCTGCGCCTTGGCCAGCCAGCCGCGCAGCAGCGACCACAGGGTGCCGCCCGTGAGCATGCCCAGCACATAGATGGTGACCACCAGCAGCGAGACCGGCATGGAAAAGCTCAGGGTCAGGAAGCTGACGGTGACCACGTCCAGGTTCTGGATCTTGAACAGCAGCACGGCCGCCGTGACGACCACGATCAGGGCGATGTAGACGTAACGCATCGATGCGAACCTCCGGGCCGCCAAGCGTACCGCGCGAGGCGGGCGATGGCCACCGGAAATCCCCTCGCGCCACTAGAACTCGAACAGCGTGAGTCCGACGCCCACGCTGGTCTGGCGGACGTTGTAGTCGAGCAGGGTCTCGCCATAGCCGTGGAAGACCTGGACGTACCAGCGCAGGCCGCGCGGACTGGAGGGGTCCACCGGGTAGGTCCAGTCGAACTGCAGCGCCCCGCGATCGAAGTCGCGGAAGGTGGTGCGGTACAGCACCGAGGCCGTCGCCCGCCCAGGCACCCAGGCCAGGGCCAGATCGCCCCGGCCACGATAGCGGGTGAGGTCGGGGTTGTCGTCGTCGGACGCCGATTCGGGCAGGCGGCGCAACACCCGCGCCAGCAGGCTCACGTCCCCGCGCTCGAAGCCGGCACCCAGATAGACGCGGTTCCACGAGCGCGAGAGCGGCTCGGCCTGGCCGTTGGACTGGTGGGCCAGGCCCAGCTGGGCCATGCGCCATTGCCAGCCCCAGGGCAGGGCCCGCAGCGGCCCGGGCACCGGCGTCACATAGATCAGCTCGGGCTCGTAGTCGGTGCTGCGAAAGGGGGCGGATTCACCCGGATTCCAGACCTGCCACAGCGACTGCTGGGTGAAGCCGAACCACAGATCGCCGTCGGGCAGCAGCAGGCTCTGGGCGATCTTCGTGCGGATCGACAACTGCAGCTTGGCCCCCAGGTGCTTGTATTCAGGCAGGTCCCCCGGGCTGTCCCGCGTCGGGCTGCGCGGGTTCTGGTTGACCCGGCTGGTGTGATGCAGGGGCAGCAGGAAGTTGGGCCGGTAGGTCTGGAAGCGGAAGGTGCCGCGCTTGTCGGTGCGATCGAGCTCCCAGTAGCGCGACCACAGGCCCGTGTCAGGCCGGGCGGTTTCGACCTGAGGCGGGGCCTCCACCGGCGTCTGGGGGGTGTCGGCGAACGCCAGGGTCGGACCGAAGGTCAGCAGCACGGCCAGGGCCACGGGGTGTCGGAAGAAGTTGAGGCACCACATGGGGCGCGATTGTCGCCGTGGACGGTGACACGCTGCGGCGCCGTCACCAGCGGTTTCAAAGCCTTCGAATGCAGGCGTGAAGAAGGATGAACCTCCGGCCCTCGCGGGCCTCTATGCTTCAACCCTGTTGTCTGGCCCCGTGCTGCCGGCGTGTTGTCTGGCCCCCGGCGCGGCTCACTTCTCCTGACGAGCCCCTCCATGCCTAGTCCTTCGGAACGCTACACCGCCACCGCCGTGGCACTGCACTGGCTGCTGGCGCTGGCCATCGTCGCCATGTTCGCGCTGGGGCTTTACATGACGAGCCTGTCGATGTCGCCCACGCGGCTCAAGCTCTACAACTGGCACAAGTGGGCCGGCGTCCTCATTCTCACGCTCTCCGCCGCGCGGCTGCTGTGGCGCCTGACCCACCGTCCGCCCGAGCTGCCCGGCGCCATCGTGCGCCACATGCCAGCCTGGCAACGCTTTGCCCACCATGCCACCCACGCCGGCCTGTACCTGCTCTTCTTCGCCGTGCCGCTGATGGGCTGGGCCTACAGCTCGGCTGCGGGCTTCCCCATCGTGCTGTTCGGGGTGCTCCCGCTGCCGGATTTCGTGCCTGTGAACCGCGAACTGGCCGAAGCCCTGAAGCCCTGGCACGGCTGGCTGGCCTACGCCTTGGCCGCGCTGGTGGTGCTGCACGTGCTGGGCGCGCTGAAGCACCAGCTTGTCGACCGTGACGGCCTGCTCTCGCGCATGTGGTTCGGCCGTTGACCCCTTGTTGAAAGGACTCCGATGATCAAGACCCTGACCGGGGCGGTGCTGGCCGCCGGCCTGCTGATGGCAGCCCCCGCATTTGCGCAGCAAAAGCTCGTGCCCGCCCAGAGCGAGATCGCCTTCACCAGCCGCCAGCTCGGCGTGCCGGTGGACGGCCGCTTCAAGCGCTTCGATGCCCAGATGGCCTTCGATCCGAAAAAGCCCGAGACCGCGAAGATCGGCTTCACCGTCGAACTCGGCAGCGCCACGCTCGGCTCGGCCGAGGTGGAGGCCGAACTGGTCAAGCCGGAATGGTTCAACACCCCGAAGTTCCCCCAGGCCACCTTCACCTCGCGCAGCGTGAAGGCCCTGGGCGGCGGCAAGTTCGAGGTGGCCGGCCAGCTCAGCATCAAGGGCAACACGCGCGACGTGGTGGTGCCCGTGGCCCTCACGCAGGCTGGCGGCACGACCACCGCCACCGGGCAATTCACGCTGCAGCGCCTGGCCTTCAAGATCGGTGACGGCGAATGGGCCGACACCTCGATGGTGGCCAACGACGTGCAGGTGCGCTTCAAGCTTGCGCTGACCGGCGTGCCCGCCCTGTGACCCCCTCCCCGCTTTCTTTCACGCCCCCTCAACCAGGAGAACCCATGCACAAGTCCCTGCTCGCCGCCTCCCTCGCCACCGCGATGCTGGCCGTGTCCTTCGGCGCCCAGGCGCAATCGGCCACCTACGCCATCGACCCGACCCACACCTTCGTGACCTTCGAGATCGACCACCTGGGCATCAGCACCAACCGGGGTCGCTTCGACAAGAAGGAAGGATCGGTGCAGTTCGACCGCGCCGGCAAGGCGGGCAAGGTGGAACTGACCATCGAGACCAACTCCATCAACACCGGCGTGGCGCAGTTCAACCGCCATCTGCAGAGCAAGGATTTCTTCAACAGCGAGGAGTTTCCCACCGCCAAGTTCGTGGGCGACAAGTTCAGCTTCGATGGCAACCGTGTCACCGAAGTCGCTGGCACGCTGACCCTGCTGGGCAAGACGCAGCCGGTGGTGCTCAAGGCCAAACGCTTCAACTGCACCGAGCATCCCATGCTCAAGCGGGAAGTCTGCGGCGGCGACTTCGAGACCACCATCGCCCGCAGCCAGTGGGGCATGAACTGGGGCCTGGACCGCGGCTTCCAGGACAACGTTCGCCTGGTGGTGCAGGTCGAAGCCGTCAAGCAGTAACGGCCCCCGTCCGGCAACGCAACGCCCTCGCGCTGCGGGGGCGTTGTCGTCTGGTGCCCGGCTCAGGCCTGCTGGCGCGCCCGCTCATGGCGGACCAGGCGATGCATCCATCGCTGACCCGCACGCTGGGCCTGGCGTGCCGGGGTGATCAGCAGCTCGTCCACGCCGCGCCAGAAGTCGGCCAGCGCCTCCCGGCGCAACTGCTGCGCCTCGGCATGGGCCAGGTCGTGGCGGATGTTCAATCGGTCAGGGGTCCAGAAGGGGTCGTTCATGTTGCTCTCCTGCAGACATGGCTGAACTCTAGGCAGCAAGGCATCATTCGGAAATGGCGCAAAAGGCGAATTGGTGTTGCAATATCTGCAAAACCATTCCACAGTGCCGCCATGAAGCTGCAACTCGACGACGTGGCCCTGTTCGTGCGCGTGGCCACGCTGGGCACCCTGTCGGCCGCCGCGCGCGAACGTGACATGCCCGTGAGCCAGGTGACCCGCGCCCTGGCCCGGCTGGAAGCCGACTGCGGCGTGCGGCTGATGCACCGCAGCACCCATGGCCTGAGCCTCACCGACGAGGGTGACGCCTTCCTGGCCCAGGCCCGGCGCCTGCTCGACATCCGGGCCGAGCTGCAGGCCGACCTCAGCGGCAAGATCGGCCGCCCCAGCGGCTGGGTGCGCGTGAGCGTGAGCGCCGTGCTGGCCCAGGACGTGATCGCCCCATCGCTGCCCAGCCTCTATGAGCGGCATCCCGAGTTGCGCCTGGACATCGCGGCCGACGACCGCATCATCGACATGGCGCGCGAAGGCATCGACGTGGCCATCCGCACCGGCACGCCACGCAGCGACACGGTGGTGGCGCGCCAGATCGGCCAACTCACGCGCAGCCTGTATGCCTCGCCCGCCTATCTCGAACGCTCCGGCATGCCGCGCCACCCTGACGAGCTGCGGCAGCACCGCCTCGTCACCTACAGCACCCCGGCTTCGCTGAACGAATGGGCCTGGCGAGAGGGCCGCGCCGAGAGGCACTTCATGGCCCAGGGCCACACACGCGTGGACAACACCGCCGCGATGGTGGCCCTGGTGGAAGCCGGCGCCGGCATCTCGCGCATCGCGGACCTGGTAGCGGCGCCCCGCGTCGCCCAGGGCCGCCTGGTGCCGGTGCTGCCGGGCGTGTTCTCGCCCGAGCCGGTGGCCATGTATGCCGTGATGCTGCGCGAGCGCCATCGCCTGCCCAAGGTGCGCGCCTGCATCGACCACTGGGCCGAATGGATGGCGCAGATGGCACGGCCGGCCCGACAGCACGCCTGAGGTAGGCTACGGGTCCGCGCACCCCACCTCTTTTTTCGCGATGCCGCCCCTCCACCTTCCCCGCCGCCATCTGCTGGGTCTGCTGGGCCTGATCGGTCTGGGCCCGTGGCCGCTCGCCCAGGCCCAGACACCCCCCACCCTGGCCGCCGCCTCCGACCTGAAGTTCGCCATCGAGGAGGTCTCGGCCCAGTTCGAGCGCGACACCGGCCACAAGCTGCGCCTGGTGTTCGGCTCCTCGGGCAACTTCTACGCGCAGATCCTGCAGGGGGCGCCCTTCCAGATGTTCATGTCGGCCGACGAGGACTTCGTCTTCAAGCTGGCCGATGCCGGCAAGACGCGCGACCGCGGGCGCTTGTATGCCATCGGACGCATCGGCATCCTGGTGCCGCAGGGCTCGCCGCTGAAGGCCGATGGCCAGCTGAAGGACCTGGCCGCCGCACTCCAGGACGGCCGGGTGAAGCGCTTTGCGATTGCCAACCCTGAACACGCCCCCTACGGCATGCGCGCGCGGGAGGCCCTGCAGCATGCCGGCCTGTGGGCCGCCATCGAGCCGCGCCTGGTGTACGGCGAAAACATCTCGCAGGCCGCGCAGTTCGCCACCTCGGGCTCGGCCCAGGGCGGCATCGTGGCACAGTCGCTGGCGCTCGCCCCCTCGGTGGCCCGGCTCGGGCGCTTCGAGCTCATCCCGCAGGACTGGCACCAGCCGCTGCGCCAGCGCATGGTGCTGATGAAGAACGCGCCGCCGGCCCTGCAGGCCTTCTACGACTACCTGGCCGAACCGGCGGCGCAGGCCATCATGACGCGCTACGGCTTCCAGATGCCCCGCGAGTGATGGACTGGCAGGCCCTCGTCCTTTCGCTGGAACTGGCGGGCGCCACGCTGGCGGTGCTGCTGCCGCTGGGGCTGTGGCTGGGCCGCTGGCTGGCACGCACCCGCATCGCCGGCAAGGCCTGGATCGAGGCCTTCGTGGTGCTGCCGCTGGTGCTGCCACCCACGGTGCTGGGGTATTACCTGCTGGTCACGCTGGGCGGGGCCTCGCCGCTGGGCCGCTTCCTGGCCGAGCACTTCGACCTGCGCCTGACCTTCAACTTCACCGGCCTGCTGATCGCCTCGGTGGTGTTCAACATCCCCTTCATGGTCCAGCCGGTACAGCGCGCCTTCGAGGCCATCCCGCGCAACCTGGCCGAAGCGGCCGCGGTGAGCGGCCTGTCGGGCTGGCAGACCTTCTGGCGCATCGAGCTGCCGCTGGCCTGGCCGGGCGTGCTCTCGGCGATGGTGCTGACCTTCGTGCACACCCTGGGCGAGTTCGGCGTGGTGCTGATGGTGGGCGGCAGCATCCCCGGCGAAACCAAGACCATCGCCATCTCCATCTACGACCGCGTGCAGGCCTTCGACCTGCAAAGCGCCGACCAGATGGCCCTGGTGCTGCTGCTCTTCTCGCTGGGCGCGGTGGCCGCCTCCTTCTTCGCCTCGGCGCGGCTGGCGGTGAAACGGTGAGCCAGGACCTGTTCGTCGACGTCGCGCAGGCGCACCCGATGCCGCTGCAGGGCCGCTTCGGCTGCGCCGCCGGTGAGCTGACCGCGCTGGTGGGGCCCTCGGGCGCCGGCAAGACCTCGATGCTGCGTGTGCTGGCCGGCCTGATGCGCCCGACCCACGGCCGCGTGCAGGTGGGCGACGAGGTCTGGTGCGACACCACCGCCGGCGTGTTCCGCCCCGCCCAGGCCCGCCACGTGGGCCTGGTGTTCCAGCACTACGCACTCATGCCGCACCTGGACGCCGTGGACAACGTGGCCCTGTCGCTGCTGCATCTGCCGCGCGCGCAGCGGCGCACGTCGGCGCAGCAATGGCTGGCCCACGTGCGGCTCGAACCTGAGCACCATCACCGTCGCCCAGCGGCCCTCTCGGGCGGGCAGCAGCAGCGGGTGGCGATCGCCCGGGCGCTGGCGCGCGAGCCGCGGCTGCTGCTGCTGGACGAGCCCTTCTCGGCGGTCGATCAGATGAACCGCCAGGGCCTGTACACCCTGCTGGCCGACCTGCGGCGCGAGCTGTCCATCCCCATCGTGCTGGTCACCCACGACCTGCAGGAAGCCCGGCTGCTGGCCGACCAGCTGGTGGTGCTGGACGCTGGCCGGGTGCTCCAGCAGGGCAGCCCCGCCGCCATCCACCGCGCGCCGCGCAATGCGCGCGTGGCCGACCTGGTGGGCCTGCAGAACCGTTTCGAAGGCGAGTGGCTGGGCCCGGCCGATGCCTCCGGGTGGGGCTGGCTGCGCTGGCACGCGCCCGGCGCCGCGCCAGGCCAGGGCCCCCGCCTGCGCGTGCGCGACAAAGGCAAGATCACGGCCGGCCAGGCCGTTCACTGGGTGATCAGCAGCGAAGGCCTGCACCTGCTCGACCCCCACGCCGCCGGGGCCGACGCCTGGCGAGCCACCGTGCGCGAGGCGCGCCACCTCGGCGAGATCAGCCTCGTGGTGTGCGAACTGGCCGACCTGCCCGGCGTGAACCTCAAGCTCAGCGTGGCCGGCCCGCGCCGTGTGGGGCTGAAGGCCGGCACCGTGCTAGGCATCCGGCTCGACCTGGAGCTGGTGCACGTGATGCCCACGCGCACGCCCGGCGCCTGAGCGACACGCAGGGCGGCTATCCTTCGCGCATGTACGCGCAATTCTTCGGCCTGGCGCACGCGCCCTTCTCGATCGCGCCCGACCCGCGCTACCTCTACATGAGCGAGCGCCACCGCGAGGCGCTGGCGCACCTGCTCTACGGGGTGGGCGGGGGCGGGGGCTTCGTGCTGCTCACCGGCGAGATCGGCGCGGGCAAGACCACCGTGTGCCGCTGCTTCCTGGAGCGCATCCCCAAGCGCTGCAACGTCGCCTACATCTTCAACCCCAAGCTCACCGTCGAAGAACTGCTGCGCACCATCTGCGAGGAGTTCCAGGTGCCCATCGAGCACCTGGGGTCCGGCACCGCCACCCTCAAGGACCATGTCGATGCGCTGAACGCCTTCCTGCTGCGCATGCACTCGATCGGGCGCAACAACGTGCTCATCATCGACGAGGCCCAGAACCTCTCGCCCGACGTGCTGGAGCAGCTGCGCCTGCTCACCAACCTGGAAACCCACGAGCGCAAGCTGCTGCAGATCATCCTCATCGGCCAACCCGAGCTGCGCCGCATGCTGCGCCGGCCCGACCTCGAACAGCTCGCCCAGCGCGTGATCGCACGCTACCACCTGCGCGCGCTCGACATGAAGGAAACCGCCGCCTACGTGCGCCACCGCATGGGCGTGGCGGGCCTCACCACCCCGCTGCCCTTCGACCGCGGTGCGCTCAAGCGCATCCACCAGCTCTCGCGCGGCGTGCCGCGGCGCATCAACCTGCTGTGCGACCGCGCCTTGCTGGGCGCTTTCGCCACGTCGCAGGCCCGTGTGGACGTGAGCATCGTGGAACGGGCCGCTCGCGAAGTCTTCGATGAGGAGGAGCACTTCGATGAACGCCCTCGCGGCTGGTGGCGCCCGCTGCGCGTAGGCCGCCTCGGGCCGTGGCTGCCCGCCGCGGCCGCCCTGTTCGCTGGGCTGGGCCTGGCCGGCCTGGGCTACGCCGCCTGGACCCTGGCGCGACAGGATGCGCCCCCCGTCGCAGCAGCCACCCTGCCCGCACCTGCCGCCCCCGCGCCCGCCGCCTCCACCCCGCCCTGACCGACAAGAGCCTCGCCCATGTCCTACATCCTCGATGCCCTGCGACGCGCCGACGCCCAGCGCGAGCGCGGCGCCGTGCCCGGGCTGGACAGCCAGCACGTCGTCGACGACGACCCCGACGGCGAACGCCCCCGCTCGCGCGCCGGCCTGTGGTTGGCCGTAGGGCTGGTGCTGGGCATCGCCGTGCCTGGCGTGGCCTACTGGATGGGCCGAAGCACCCCGGCCCCGATGCCGCCCGCCCCCCTGCCCGTGGCCGCGGCACCCGTGTCCGCGCCCGTCCTTGCACCCGCCCCGGCCCCGGTGGAGGCGACACCACCTGCGCAGGCCGAAGCACCCCCGCCTCCACCGCCGCCGCCCGCGCCACCACCGGCTCCGGCACCGCCTCCCCCACCCGCGCCGCCACCCCCGCCTCCTGTGCCCGCTCCGGCACCGGTCCGCGCACCGGCCCCGGCGCCCGCGCGGCCCGCCCCTGCGCCTGCGCCCACCCCCGCACCGGCGGCGGCAGCGCCCGCCCCGGCGCCCCGCCCCGCCGCCGCACCCGCCCCGGCCCCCTCGGCCACCGCCCCGCGCCTGCAGGACCTGCCCGACCACATCCGCAGCCAGTTGCCCTCGCTGTCGCTGGGCGGCCTGATCTACTCGTCCACGCCGGCCGACCGCATCGCCATTGTCAACGGCCAGCCCTACCGGGAAGGCGATACCGTGGCCCGCGACCTGGTGGTGGAGGAAATCCTGCCGCGCGCCGCCGTGATGCGTTGGCGCGACCAGCGCTACCAGCTCACCTACTGACGCGTTGCGAGGCACCCGCTTGACCCCGCCGGCCTCGCCCTCCACCTTGCGCGAGATTCCACACGGCATCTGGGTGCTGGGGTTCGTCTCGATGCTCATGGACATCTCGTCCGAGATGATCCATGCGCTGCTCCCGGTGTACCTCGTCACGGTGCTGGGCACCTCGGCCCTGGTGGTCGGTGTGATCGAAGGCATCGCCGAAGCCACCGCCTCGATCACCAAGGTGTTCTCGGGCGCCCTGTCCGACCGGCTCGGGCGCCGCAAGACGCTCGCCGCCATCGGCTACGGCTTGGCCGCCGTCACCAAACCCGTCTTCCCCCTGGCGCCCACGGTGGGCTGGCTGGTGGCCGCGCGCTTCATCGACCGGGTGGGCAAGGGCCTCCGCGGTGCGCCGCGTGACGCGCTGGTGGCCGACATCGCACCGCCCCACCTGCGCGGCGCAAGCTTCGGGCTGCGGCAGTCGCTCGACACCCTCGGCGCCTTCCTCGGCCCGCTGCTGGCCATCGGCCTCATGTGGTGGACCCAGGACGCCTTCCAGACGGTGTTCTGGTTCGCCGTGCTGCCCGCCTTCCTGGCCTTTGGCCTGATCGTGTTTGCCGTCAAGGAACCCGCGCACCCGCCGGGCCGCCGCCCCGTGCGCGCACCGCTGAGCCGCCGCGAACTGGCCCGCCTGGGCAGCGCCTACTGGTGGGTCGTGGCCGTGGGTGCCGTCTTCACCCTCGCGCGCTTCAGCGAAGCCTTCCTGGTGCTGCGCGCCCAGGAGGCCGGACTCGCCCTCATGTGGGTGCCGGCCGTGCTGGTGGTGATGAACCTCGTGTACTCGGCGGCGGCCTACCCGGCCGGCGCCTTGTCCGACCGCGTCGGCCGCACCCAGCTGCTGGTGGCCGGGCTGGTCGTCCTGGTGGCCGCCGACCTGGTGCTGGCCTTCGTGCCAGGCCTGTGGGGGGTGGGGGCTGGTGTCGTGCTTTGGGGCCTGCACATGGCCTTCACCCAGGGGCTGCTGGCCACGCTGGTGGCCGACACCGCGCCCGCCGAATTGCGCGGCACCGCCTTCGGCGTCTTCAACCTCGTCACCGGCGTGGCCCTGCTGGCCGCCAGCGTCATCGCCGGACTGCTGTGGGACCAGCTCGGCTCCAGCGCCACCTTCCTGGCCGGCGCCGGCTTTGCGCTGGCGGCCCTGGTGGGGTTGGTGGCCTCGCAGGGTCGGCTGAGCGGCAACCGGAGAATCACGCCATGATGCGTTCCATACACTGCACCCTGGTCGTCCTGAGCACGGCACTTGTCGCTCTCCCGAGCCAGGCGCAGAAGATCGGCGAAGTCGACACCGTCTTCCAATGGCTCGGCCCCGACCACAAGATCGTCGTCGAAGCCTACGATGATCCCAAGGTGCCGGGCGTCACCTGCTACGTCTCGCGCGCCCGCACCGGCGGCATCAAGGGCGCACTCGGCCTGGCCGAAGACCGCTCCGAAGCCTCCATCGAATGCCGCCAGGTCGGGCCCATCAGCTTCAAGGAACCGCTGCCGCAGCAAGAGGACGTGTTCACCGAACGCATGTCCATCCTCTTCAAGCGCCTCCACGTGGTGCGCATGGTCGACGTGCAGCGCAACACCCTCGTCTACCTCACCTACTCCGACCGCGTGATCGAAGGTTCGCCGCAGAACAGCGTGACGGCGGTGACGGTGGAGAGGGGGGTGAAGATTCCGACAAAGCAGCGTTGATTGGGCCGGACTGCTCTCGATCGAGGAAGCGCAGCCACGGGAGATCGAGACCCTCTAGATCCGGACCGGCTCTGAGCGCATCCTGGTGGAAAGAGTAGATAGGGTATCGGGGCTACACCGCAAGCTGGAGGGGCAACCCAAGTTGAAGAAACTCACCACACAAAGTCAGCCAAGATGGGTGCTCGTATATGCGTCCCTCTTGGCGCTCCCGGTTACGTTGCTTTTTACTCTGCCTCTGAACCAAGCAAGCTCATTGCAGATCGCCATAGCGCTGATGCCAGCTGCATTTGCACTCGGCTTCTTGTGGATCGAACTTGTCAAGGCAAAGCGAAAAGTGCACATCGATGCGGAAGCCGATGTTGTGTTGGTTGAGGATGTGTCGCTTCTCTTGATCTCCCGATCCTTCAGTTTCCCGCTATCGGACTTTGGATACGTCGGCTCATACCTGTTCGGCGTTCGGTCCCAGACCAACTATGTCGCGTTGATTGCACACGATCGGCAGCATGGCGTGGTCCTGGCGGAGTTCGCGCCCTCCCCCGGTTCGAAGAGGTTCTTCGATCTGCCTAGCGACGCTGAGTCTGCACTGGCGAAAGGGCTTCGCGAGCACGTGGCCGTTTGCTGTGCTGTCCGAGACGTTGGCTTTCTGGGGCGCCGCGCCCCGTTCCGCATGCCTCCTTTGGATCGCCGCCCTTCTGCCACGTCGAGAAGTTGAACCGGCTCTCGAAACAAACCGAAAACTTCCGATACCGCCCCGAGATGCTCCTGCACGCTGCCTTGCGCACCATGGCGGCATGTTCAACGCCTTGTGCAAAAGGAGCTTTTCATGAAAACCTGGATTCGACGCACCTTCTTCGGCCTGCTGGGTGCGGCCGCCCTCGTGGGTGGCTTGTCCGCCTGTGGCACTCGCGGCCATGAGCGGCAGGGTGGGTGGAGCGACGAGCGCGTGACCGAGATGCGCGGCAAGGCCATCGAGCGCATCGGCAGCAAGCTCGACCTGAACGATGCGCAGAAGCAGAAGCTGGGCGTGCTGGCCGATGAGCTGATCGCGCAGCGCAAGGCGCTGCGCGGTGAGGGCGCCAACCCGCGGGCTCAGATGCAGGGGCTGATCGCCGGCACCACCTTCGACCGCGCCGGCGCCCAGCGGCTGGTGGACCAGAAGACGCAGACCGTGCAGGCCGGGGCGCCGCGGGTGATTGCGGCGATGGCCGACTTCTATGACAGCCTCACGCCCGAGCAGCAGGCGAAGGTGCGCGAGCGCATGGCCGAAGGGCGCCGCTGGGGCCGGGGCTGGGGTCGCGGTTGAGCTGAGCCACAATGCCGGCCATGGCGCGCATCCTGCTGATCGACGACGATGAACAGCTCGGTGCGCCCCTGGCCCAGTACTTCGCGCGCTTCGAGCTGGACCTGGTGCAGGCCACCCGCCCCAGCGAAGGCCTGGCCCTGCTGCGCGGCGGCGGCTTCGATGCCGCCCTGCTCGACGTGATGCTGCCCGAGATGGATGGCTTTGCGCTGTGCCGCGCCATCCGCCAGGACAGCGACCTCCCCCTCCTGATGCTCACCGCCCGCGGTGAACTCACCGACCGCGTGGTGGGCCTGGAGCTGGGCGCCGATGACTACCTGCCCAAGCCCTTCGAGCCGCGCGAACTGGTGGCCCGCGTGCAGGCCATCCTGCGGCGGCGTCCCGCAACCCACACCACCCCGGACGACGGCCTGCTGCGCTTCGACGGCCTGGTGATCGACCCGGTGCGCCGCAGCGTGGTGCGCGACGGCGCCGAGGTGGACCTCACCGCCAGCGAGTTCGAACTGCTGCTGATGCTGGCGCGCGAGCCGGGCCGCGTGTTCAGCCGTGACGACATCCTCAACCAGCTGCGCGGCCACGAGGCCGAGCTCTACACGCGCGCGGTGGACATCGTGGTGAGCCGCCTGCGCAAGAAGCTTGAACCGCTGGAATGCATCAAGACCCTGCGCAACGCGGGCTACACGCTGGCGCTGCGGCGCAGTGCTTCATGAACACCGAACGCTGGCACCAGCGCGCCGGGCGGCGGCTGCGCCACTCCATCCAGCTGCGCATGGTGATGGTCTTCCTGCTGCTGGCGGCGGCCATGACCTTCGTGCTGGTGAGTGGTGCGCAGCGCGCGTTTTCGGTGGGCTGGCGCGATGCTGCGCGCCCACTGCTGATGGACTATGTCGACCGGCTGACGGCCGAGGTCACCGAGGGCGGCGACACCCCCAGCGTGGCCCGTGCGCAGGCCCTGGTGGCGCGGCTGCCCATCACCGTGCGCATCGAGGGCCCGCAGGTGCAATGGGCCTCGCACCCAGAGGATGATGACGACGACTGGAGCGATCGCCGGCGCGACCCCGAGTGGGCGCGGGAAGCCCCCCGTCTGCTGCAGCGTACGACGGCCGACGGGCACACGCTGCGCTTTGGCATCGATGGTGCTGCGTTCGAGCGCCGTCCACGGCTCATCGGTTATGCGCTGGCGGCCGTGCTGCTGATCACCGGGCTGGCCTGGCTGTACGTGCGCCGCCTCCTGCGTCCGCTGAACGACATCGGCGCCGGTGCGCGGCGCTTTGGCGCGGGCGACTTCGATGAGCCCATTCCCGTGCGCCATCCGCGCCGGCCGGATGAGCTGGGCCAGCTCGCGTTGACCATCAACACCATGGGCCACGACATCCACCAGATGCTCGAGGCCAAGCGCGCCCTGCTGCTGGCCATCAGCCATGAACTGCGCAGCCCGATCACGCGCGCGCGACTGAATGCCGAACTGCTGCCCGAGGCGGGTGACGTGCAGCCCCAGCGCGAGGCCCTGCTGCGCGACCTGCAGGAGATGGCCACGCTGGTGTCCGACCTGCTGGAAAGCGAACGCCTGGCCACGCGCCATGCCGCCTTGCAGCGCGAGCCCACCGACCTCGGCGCGCTGGCGGCCGAGGTGCTGCGCGAGCTGGGCGCCCGGCACCCGGGGGCCCCGCAGGTGACGGTGCATGCGCAGGGTGATCTGTCAGCGCTGCCGCTGGATGCCGCCCGCATCCGCCTGCTGCTGCGCAACCTGCTCGACAACGCCTTGCGCCATGGCGCCGGCGCGGCCCGTGCGCCTGAGCTGCACCTGCGCCGAACGGCCGGCGGGGTGGACATCGAGGTGCGCGACCACGGCCCCGGCGTGCCCGAGGCCCAGTTGCAGCAACTGGCCCAGGCCTTCTACCGCCCCGACAGCGCCCGCACGCGCACGGCAGGTGGCGTGGGCCTGGGGCTCTACCTGTGCCGCCTGGTGGCGCAGGCGCACGGCGGCACACTCACGCTGCGCAACGCCGGGCCGGGCTTGTCGGTGGCGGTGTCACTGCCGCTGGCCTGATGCGCGAGGCGCTCAGGGCGTGGCGGGCCCCTGGCAGTTCCGAGGCAGGAAGCGGCGCTCGATGTCGGTGCGGTCGGCCCCGCGCGCCACCATGGGCTCGGGCGGCGCGGCGTGGCCACACACCCAGGCCACCGGCACCACGGGGGAGTCTTCCACCACGCCGGGGCGCAGGCTGAGCGTCTTGCCACGCAGCGCGCCATTGGCCTGGTTCCCGAAGACGATGTGCAAGGCGCCGTCTTCCACCGTGAGGCTGGCCACGTGGTTGCTGACGATGCGGTGGGGCTCGGGCAGGCCGGCGGCGGCGTTGTCGGCCGGCAGGCTGGCGGTGGTCCGCCAGGCCTGGGCGACGGGCGCCTTGGCGAAGTCGGCAAAGCGGGCCGCTTCCACGATCTGTTCGCGCACGAGCCGGCCCTGCATGGAGGGCATGGCCATCAGCGCGAGGATGGCAATCACGGCGAGCACGACCATCACTTCGATGAGGGTGAAGCCGCGGCGAAAAGGCATCATGGTGGCAGGTGCTTTCACGAGAAGACAGGGGCGATCTTAGAGCCTGCCCCGCGGCATCGAGCCGCGGCTTATGATCCCTGGCATGAACGCCAAGGTCATCCCCTTGCAGCCGGCGGGTGCCCCCAGCCGCGAGCGCAAGCGCCAGGCCCCGCGCGGGCGCCAGGTGGGTCCTGACGCCCTGCGCGAGGTGCAGGCCACGCTGAACCAGGTGCTGCCGCGGCGCGACCAGCTCATCGAAGCCCTGCACGCCCTGCAGGACCGCTTCCACCAGCTGCGCACCGACCACCTCGCCGCCTTGGCGCAGTGGATGCGCCTGTCGCAGGCCGAGGTCTACGAAGTGGCGACCTTCTATCACCACTTCGACGTGGTGCGCGAGAACGCCGATGGCGGCTTTGACGCGCCGGCGCGCCTGACGGTACGGGTGTGCGACAGCCTCTCGTGCGAGATGGCGGGTGCACGCGACGTGTTGGCGCGGCTGCCGGCGCTGCTGGGCGCGGACGTGCGCGTGATTCCCGCCCCGTGCGTGGGCCGCTGCAACGAGGCCCCGGTGGCCGTGGTGCACCAGCGGCAGATCGCCCACGCCACAGCACAGGCGGTGCAGGCGGCTGTCGCGCAAGGCTTGCTCCACGATGAGATCCCGCAAGCCCCCGGCCTGGACACCTACCGCGCCCAGGGTGGCTATGCGCTGTTGCAGGCCTGTGTGAACGGCACCCGGCCCGTGGAAGACGTGCTGAAAGCCATGGAAGACTCGGGCCTGCGCGGCCTGGGTGGGGCGGGTTTTCCGGCCGGGCGCAAATGGCGCATCGTGCGCGAGCAGCCCGCACCACGGTTGATGGCGGTGAACATCGACGAAGGCGAGCCCGGCACCTTCAAGGACCGGCACTATCTGGAACGTGACCCGCACCGCTTCCTGGAAGGTGTGCTGATCGCTGCCTGGGCCGTGGGGGTGGAGGCCATCTACCTCTACCTGCGCGACGAATACCACGGCTGCCGCGCGATGCTGGCGCGCGAGCTCGCCGCCCTGCAGGCGAACCCGCCGGTGCCGTTGCCGCACATCGAGCTGCGCCGCGGTGCGGGCGCCTACATCTGCGGCGAAGAGTCGGCGATGATCGAATCCATCGAGGGCAAGCGCGGACTGCCCCGGTTGCGCCCGCCCTACGTGGCCCAGGTGGGCCTGTTCGGCCGGCCGACGCTGGAGCACAACTTCGAGACGCTCTACTGGGTGCGCGACATCCTGGAGCGCGGGCCGCAATGGTTCACCTCGCACGGCCGCCACGGCCGGCAGGGCTTGCGTTCGTTTTCCGTCTCGGGCCGCGTGAAGCAGCCGGGCGTCAAGCTCGCCCCCGCCGGCATCACGCTACGCGAACTGATCGACGAACACTGCGGCGGCATGCTCGACGGCCACACGCTCTACGCCTACCTGCCCGGCGGCGCCTCGGGCGGCATCCTGCCCGCACGCCTGGCCGATGTGCCGCTGGACTTCGACACCCTGCAGCCCCACGGCTGCTTCATCGGCTCGGCCGCCATCATCGTGCTCTCGCAACACGACCGCGCGGTGGACGCGGCGCGCAACCTGATGCGCTTCTTCGAGGCCGAATCCTGCGGCCAGTGCACGCCCTGCCGCGTGGGCACCTCGAAAGCACGGGCCCTCATCGAAGCACCCCGCTGGGACACCGCCTTGCTGGCCGAGCTGTCGCAGGTGATGCGCGACGCCTCGATCTGCGGCCTGGGCCAGGCGGCGCCGAATCCGGTCGATGGCGTGATCCGGTACTTCCCCGAGGAATTCGCATGAGCGCCGTGATGCAGCCCGAGGTCGTCATCGACTTCACCCTCAACGGCCAGCCCGTGCAGGCCCGCGCCGGTGAGACCGTCTGGTCCGTCGCGCAACGCCATGGCATCGAGATTCCCCACCTGTGTCACAAGGACGACCTCGCACCGGCCGGCAACTGCCGCGCCTGCATGGTGGAGGTGGACGGCGAGCGGGTGCTGGCCCCCTCGTGCTGCCGCGCACCCACGCCCGGCATGGTGGTGCGCAGCGACAGCGAACGCGCGGTGGCGGCGCAGAAGATGGTGGTGGAGCTGCTGCAGTCCGACCTGCCCGAGGCGCGCTACACCCGCCACAACGAGGTGGACGACTGGGCGACGAAGCTCGGCGTGGGCCGCCCGCGCTTCCCCTCGCGCGAGCAGCCGCCCCCCGATACCTCGCACCCCGCCATCGCCGTGAACCTGGACGCCTGCATCCAGTGCACGCGCTGCCTGCGCGCCTGCCGCGACGAGCAGGTGAACGACGTGATCGGCCTGGCCGGGCGCGGGGCGCACGCAAAGATCGTCTTCGACATGGACGACACGATGGGCGCCTCCACCTGCGTGGGTTGTGGCGAATGTGTGCAGGCCTGCCCCACCGGGGCGCTCAGCCCGGCCCAGGGCGTGGCCCTGGTGGAGGCCGATCGCGCGGTGGATTCCGTCTGCCCCTATTGCGGCGTCGGGTGTGCGCTGACCTACCACTTCAAGGACAACCGCATCCTGCACGTCGAAGGCCGCGACGGCCCGGCCAACCAGGGGCGCCTGTGCGTGAAGGGGCGCTATGGCTTCGACTACGCGCATCATCCACACCGGCTGACGGTGCCCCTCGTCCGGCGCGAGGATGCGCCCAAGCAGGCCCACGCCACGCTCCACCCGGCGCGCTGGCAGGAGGTCTTCCGTGAAGCGAGCTGGGACGAGGCCCTGGCGCGGGCCAGCGGTGGCCTGCGACGCATCCGCGACACCCAGGGCCCCCGCGCGCTGGCGGGTTTCGGCTCGGCCAAGGGCAGCAATGAAGAGGCCTATCTCTTCCAGAAGCTGGTGCGCACCGGCTTTCGCAGCCACAACGTCGACCATTGCACGCGGCTGTGCCACGCCTCGTCGGTGGCGGCGTTGCTTGAAGGCATCGGCTCGGGCGCGGTGTCGAACCCCGTGCGCGATGTGGCGCTGGCCGAGTTCGTGCTGGTGATCGGCGCCAACCCCACGGTCAACCACCCGGTGGCCGCCTCGTGGATCAAGAATGCGGTGCGCCAGGGCACGAAACTCGTGGTGGCCGACCCGCGGCGCACCGAACTGTCCCGCCATGCCTGGCGCACCCTGCAGTTCCGCGCCGACACCGACGTGGCCCTGCTCAACGCGATGATGCATGTGATCGTGCACGAAGGCCTGGTGGACCCGGCCTTCATCGCGGCGCGCACGGTCGGCTACGAGGATCTGAAAGCCAACGTCGCGGCCTACAGCCCCGAAGCGATGGCGCCGGTGTGCGGCATCGATGCCGACACCATCCGCGAGGTGGCGCACGCCTATGCCACGGCCAGGGCCTCGATGATCCTCTGGGGCATGGGCATCAGCCAGCACGTGCACGGCACCGACAACGCCCGCTGCCTGATCGCGCTGGCCCTGATGACCGGCCAGATCGGCCGGCCGGGCACCGGGCTGCACCCCTTGCGCGGTCAGAACAATGTGCAGGGCGCGTCGGACGCCGGCCTCATCCCGATGATGTTCCCCGACTACCAGCGCGTGACCGACGCGCAGGCCCGTGAGAAGTTCGAGCAGCTGTGGGGCGTGCCGCTGGGCGACCGGCCCGGCCTCACCGTGGTGGAGGTGATGGACGCGGCCCTGCGCGGCGAGGTGCGCGGCATGTACATCCTGGGCGAGAACCCCGCCATGAGCGACCCCGACGCCAACCACGCGCGCGAGGCCCTGGCCTCGCTCGACCACCTCGTGGTGCAGGACATCTTCCTCACCGAAACCGCGGCCCTGGCCGATGTGGTGCTGCCGGCCTCGGCCTTCCCCGAAAAGACCGGCAGCTTCACCAACACCGACCGCCTGGTGCAACTCGGCCGCCAGGCGCTGCAGCCCCCCGGCCAGGCGCGCCAGGACTGGCTCATCCTCCAGGCGATGGCGCAGGGCCTGGGGCTCCACTGGCACTACATCGACATCGGCGAGGTGTATGAAGAGATGCGCCAGTGCATGCCCAGCCTCGCGGGCCTGAGCTGGGCGCGCCTGCAGCGCGAGGGCGCCGTCGTGCACCCCTGCCCCGACGAGGACGCACCCGGCGAGGCCGTGGTCTTCATCGACCACTTCCCCACCCCCACCGGCCGTGGCCGCTTCGTGCCGGCCGACATCGTGCCGGCCGACGAGCGGCCCGATGCCGACTACCCCTTCGTGCTCATCACCGGGCGTCAGCTCGAACACTGGCACACGGGCAGCATGACGCGGCGCAGCGAGGTGCTCGACCGGCTCGAGCCCGACCCGGTGGCCTCGCTGCACCCGCTCGACCTCGAACGCCTGGGGGTGGCGCCGGGCAGCGTGCTCACGCTGCGCTCGCGCCGCGGCGCAGTGGCGCTCTACGCCCGCGCCGACGATGGCACCCCGCCCGGCGCCGTCTTCGTGCCCTTCTGTTTTGCCGAGGCGGCCATCAACAAGCTCACCAACCCCGCGCTCGACCCCTTCGGCAAGATCCCGGAGTTCAAGTACTGTGCGGTGCAGGTGAAGCCGGGCGGGCAAGTGATGGCCGTCGAGGCCTGAGCGGGATCAAGGCCGCGGGGCCCGGGTTTGACCGGTCTGCCGCAGCCTGCGCACAATGGCTCCGATGCAACCTCTTCCCGCTCCCGACCGCCTGCGCGCGCTGATCACCCGGCTCGAAGCCGGCCTGCTCGAGCGCAGCGCCGCCGTGCGCCTGGCCTTGCTGGCCGCATTGGCCGGCGAGCACGTGCTGCTGATCGGCCCGCCCGGCACGGCCAAGAGTGAGCTGGCGCGCCGGCTGCACCTCGCCTTTGCCGATGCGCGCTATTTCGAGCGCCTGCTCACGCGCTTTTCCGTGCCCGAGGAGCTCTTCGGTCCGCTCTCGCTGGCCGCGCTGGAGGACGACCGTTACGAACGCCTCACCGACGGCTACCTGCCCACCGCCGGCGTCGCCTTCCTCGACGAAGTCTTCAAGGCCAACTCCGCCATCCTCAACGCCCTGCTCACCCTGCTCAACGAACGCGAGTTCGACAACGGCGTGCAGCGGCTGGCCGTGCCGCTGATCTGTGTGGTGGGGGCCACCAACGAGGTGCCGCAGGAAGAGGGCCTGCGCGCCTTCCATGACCGCTTCCTGGTGCGTGTGCCCGTGTCGCCCGTGAGCGACGCGCAGTTCGCCGCGCTGCTCACGCTGACGCCGCCAGCCCTCGTGACCCCCCAGCCGCTGCACCGCGATGAGCTGGAGACCCTGCGCCAGGCCGCCGCCGCGGTGGCTCTGCCCGAACCCGTCTTGCAGGCCCTGCAGGCCGCGCGAGGCTTTGCGAAGGAGCAGGCCTTGACCGTCTCTGACCGCCGCTGGCGCCAGATCGTGGCGCTGCTGCGCGTGCAGGCCGCCAGCGAGGGCCGCACGGCCGTCGACGAGGCCAACCTCTGGCTGCTGCCGTATGTGCTGCCCGAGCGCCCCGAGCAGGTGGGCGTGTGGCAGACCTGGGTGATCGACACGCTGATGGCCTGCCCCACCACGGAGCGCCCGGGCCTGCAACGTGCCGTCGAAGCCTTCGAACGCCAGGTCGACATCGAAACCAGCACGCGCCAGGACGATGGCGAGGCCGGCAAGCTGGTGCTGGCCCGCTCCATCGCCCGAGGCGATGACGACGGCGCACGCGAAGGCGGCATCACGCGACTGGTGGCCGAACGGCTGGAAGAGCGCTTGCGCCAGCACTACAGCCCCGTGCACATCGCGGCGCGCGTGGCCCAGGTGGACGAACTGCTGCAGCGCCTCACCGACGAACACCAGCGTCTGCAGCAGGCCCGCACGCAGGCGCAGATCCTGCTGCAGCACCGCCTTTGGTGGCCGCCGGAGTTGCGGCAGACGGTGCTCCAGCGCCACGACGACGCCTGCGCCCGGATGGCGGCGTGGCGTGCACGCGCCCAGTCCGCGCGCGAAGGCTTTGCGCAGCTGCCGCTGGACGAGACCCTGGCCGGCACACCACCGGCCCCCATCGCCCTGGAAGCCTGAGCGAGGCCGCGGCGTGGACGCGCCCTACCACCACCTCGACGCGTTGCCCCGCAGCCTGTGGCTGCCCGGGCTGGTCACCGCCGCCGGAAGCAGCGCATCGCGCCTGGCGCAGCTGCCTGCCTGGCGTGCGGCATTGCTGCGCGGCGAACTGCCCGACACCTCGCTCGACTTCGGCGACGCCCCGGCCGTGCACCCCCTGCGCGCGGCCATCGGTGAACTGGGCCTGCCCGCGCTGTGCCGTGAGGCGCCTGCCATGGCCGACCAAGTGCTGCGCACGATGCTCTGGCACCTCGACCACCTGATCGATCTGCAGCCCCGGCTGAGCCGCGAGGCCGCCATCGCACAGGGCGTGGAGGAGTTCGTCGCCGCCTGGTCGGTCGAGAAAGGCGACTGGGACGAGGTGGTGGCGCTGCTGCGGGGCCTGGGCGACCTCGCCCTGCTGCGCTGGGACGCCTTGCGAGGCCGGCTGCAGTCGCGCGAATGGCAGGAGGCCCGGCGCATCGCCGAACTGCTGCAACGGCTGCCCGCGCTCACCGAGCTGATCGACCGCCTGGGCCGGCGCGAACCCTTGCCGGTCTCGCCCACACCGTCCCCCGGGGGCTTGGGCCCCCAGCCCACCACCCTGGTACCTCGCGTGACCCGCCTGATGGACGCGCCCAGCGAGGTGCGCGGCGTGCGGCGCTCGGGCGATCTGTCTCGCCTCCTGGCCAGCGAAGCCGTGCAGATGCACCACCCGGTGCTGCGCCGCCTGTGGCGTGCGCGTCTGGTCGAACGCCAGTTGCTCACCCTCGAAGACGAGGCCGAACTCATCGAGTGGGTGCCCGACCCGCACCCGGCACCCCGCCCGGCGGCCCACACACCCATCCCCCAGGGCCGCGGTCCTTTCATCGTCTGCCTCGACACCTCGGGATCGATGCGCGGCGCCCCGGAAGCCGTCGCCAAGGCGGTGGTGCTGCAAGCGCTGCGCACGGCGCACGCGACGCAGCGCGCCTGCCGGCTCATCGCCTTCGGCGGCGAAGGCGAGATCGTGGAGCACGAACTGTCACTCACCCCGCAGGGGCTCGACGCGCTGCTCACCGTGATGGGCCAGGCCTTTGACGGCGGCACCGACCTGCAACAGCCGCTGGCCCGAGCGATCGAGACGGTGCACGAGGCCGGCTACACCCAGGCCGACCTGCTGATCGCCAGCGACGGCGAGTTTGGCGTCACCCCGGTCACCCTCGCCCAGCTCGACACCGCCCGAGACCGTCTGGGCCTGCGCGTCCAGGGTGTGCTCATCGGCGACCGCGAAACCATGGGCCTGCTGGAAGTGTGCGACGACATCCACTGGGTGCGCGACTGGCGCCGCTACGCCGGCGACGGCCGCCACACGGACGGCTTCACGCCGGTGCACAGCAAAAGCCTCACCGCGTTGTACTTCCCGAATGCCTTGAGCGAGCGAGCGGCTCGGCGTCGGGGAGATGCGGGCCGCTGAAGGAGCGCTCAAGCTACCGTTCGGTCAGACGCAGCACGTGCCCCGCACGGCTGCGGATCCACAGCTGATCCTCGTGCTGACGTACGGGCGAGCACACATCGCCCGTACTGCGCCAGGCCACGCAAACCAGGGAATCGGTTTCCGTGCGCCAGCGTCCCGAATCTCGAAATCCAGTGCTCACGTCCATGTACGCCCAGCCGTTGCGCCGGAACTCCAGTCGGCTTGTCGACCCGTTCGGGTTGTCGGTCCCGAAGACCTTGCCCTCCAGACGGCTCTTCAAGGCCTCAGCCGAGAGGGGGCGAGCCTGCTCGGGGAAAGGCGGGGCCTCCGGGGTCGTCGGCTGCTGCTGTGCCCAAGCCGCAGCGGCAGCCCCCAGCAACAGCCCCCAAGTCAACGTGCGAGAAAGAGTCGGCATGGCGCGCTCCCCAGGGTGTCAAAGCGGGAATCAGCCTACTTCTCACACGCGGGCAAAGCATCGTCCAAATCGATGAAGCCCAGGTCAGCGCATCGCCAGCGTCTCGATCACCGCGGTGACCACCACCATGCACACGAGGTTCAGCGCCAGGCCGCAGCGCATCATCGTGCTCTGCGGCACCAGGCCCGTGCCGAAGACGATGGCATTGGGCGGCGTGGCCACGGGCAGCATGAAGGCACACGACGCCGCCACCGCAATGGCCGCCGACAGCGTGATCGGCGGCAGCCCCAGTTCGGCCCCCACGCCCAGGAACAGCGGCACCAGCAGGGCGGCACTGGCCGTGTTGCTCACCAGCTCGGTCAGCAGCACCACAAAGGCGATCACACCGAAGATCAGCAGATAGACCGACGCCCCCTGCACCCACAGCACCAGCTGCTCGGCCAGGAAGCGGCTTGCACCGGTGCCGCCCATCACGGCGCTCAGCGTGAGGCCGCCGCCAAACAGCAGCAGCACGCCCCAGTGAGCCTTGCCCTCGATGTCGTCCCAGCCCAGGCTGCCCGTGATGCACAGCGCGGCAATGGCGGCCAGCGCCACCACCGTGTCGAAGTCGGCGGTGACGCCCAGGGCTCGCGCCAGCGGAGCCCCGGCCACCCAGCCCAGCACCGTGAGCGCAAAGATCGCCACCACCGTGAGACGCTCCCGGGTCCAGGCCATCGCCAGCTTGGGCACCTCGATACGCCCCGCAAGGCGCGGGCGCAGCATCAGGTAGAGCGTGAGCCCCATCAGCGGCAGCAGCAGGCCCACGATGGGCAGGCCGATGGACATCCAGCGCGCGAAGCTGATGTCGGCCTGCGCGGCTGCAATCGCATTGGGCGGGCTGCCCACCAGGGTGCCGATACCACCGATGCTGGCGCTGTAGGCCAGGCCCAGCAGCACAAACATCTTCTCTGCTGTGGGTGTTGCGGCGCCCTCCTCCTGGACCTCGTCCGCGCCGAGCAGCCCGAGCGCCAGCGGCAGCATCATCGCCGCGGTGGCGGTGTTGCTGATCCACATCGACAGGAAGGCCGTGAGCGCAAAGAGCAGCAGCACCGCCACAGCCCGGCGCCCGCCGGCCCAGCGCAGCACCGTCACCGCCAGCCAGCGATCCAGCCCATGACGGGCCAGCGCGGCCGCCAGCGCAAAGCCACCCAGGAAGAGGAAGATGATCGGGTTGGCAAACTGCGCCAGCGCCTCGCGCGGCGCCAGCACCCCCATCAGGATGGCCAGCAAGGGCACCAGCAGCGCGGTGACCGTGACGTGCAGCGCCTGCGTCATCCACAGCGCGCCGATGAGGGTGAAGAGGGTCAGGCCGGTGCGCAGCGCAGGCTCGGACGGACCGAGAGACCACACCAGGGCCGCGAGAACCAGGCTGGCGAGCAGTCGCCCGCCTGGGGACAGGATCATCGACATGGGCAAGGGGCCGCTAGCGGACGGCGCGGCGTCATCGGACTCGCGCAAGGATACGCGCCGAGACCTGCGCGCAGGCCGAATCCCCGGCGGCTTGCTGCGTCAGTTCGAAGACGGCCTGCGCTTCAGCGAGGTCGCGATGCACCACTGGGCCGCCCAGTAGGTGGACAGCACCCACAGCGACGCCTCCGGCAGCGGATCGAGGAACTTGTTGATCGCCAGCAGGGCGTCGGAGCTGATGAAGAGCAAGCCCCCCAGCGCCGCATAACCGGCCTCGCGCGACAGCGGGGCCGTGCCTTCGCGCAGCCACCAGGTGGCGGCCTGCGCTGCCATGGCGGCCAGGCAGACCACATAGGCCACCACCGGGATCTGCAGCGCCCCGGGCACGCCCGGCCACAACTGGGCCAGCAGCGCCGCACTCAGCACGGCATACAAGACCCAGGGCTGCCACACCGACGCTAGGCGGGTGGTGGACGTGAAGGCCACCAGGTAGGCCAGGTGGGCCAGCAGAAAGGCCACCAGCCCGGCCACGAAGCCGCCCGGCCACATGAGCGCGATGTCGCCGGCCAGCGAGAACACCAGCCCCACCAGCACCCAGGTGCGACGCCGCGGCACATCGCCGGTGCGCGACCAGGCATAGGCAATGATCAGGACGGTGGTGAGCGGCTTGAAGACGAAGCGCAAGATCTCGGCATCGAGCGCATTCGGCCCGCTGAAGATGGCCAGCAGGGCACTGGCCACCAGCACCCACGGCAGGGTGTAGCGCCAGGCGGTGGCCCAGGGGATGGCGGTGTGTGTCATGGGCGCCGATTGTGGGGCGCTCATCCGTGAGATGCCACTGGGAGTCGCCCGATGGCGACGGACCCTGCGTCAGGTCAGTAGTGATACCGCAACTGCGCCACCAGCAAGGCATCACCCTCCACCTTGTAGACCATGCGGTGCTCCTCGGTGAGGCGGCGCGACCAGAAACCCGCCAGGGCGTGCTTCAAGGGCTCGGGCTTGCCCAGGCCATCGAAAGGCTCACGCTGGGTTTCGCGGATGAGCTTGTTGATGCGCTCCACCATGCGGCGGTCCTGCTTTTGCCAGTAGAGGTAGTCCTCCCAGGCGGCCTCGGCAAAGACCAGCTTCACTCGACCAGCCCGCGTTCCTGGCCACCCCCGGATGACAACTCCATCACCGCATTCAACAGCCGCCGCGCATTGGCCGGGCTGCGCAACAGATAGGCCGTCTCTTCGAGCGACTGGTAGTCCTCCAACGACAGCATCACCACCGACTGCTGCCCGCTGCGGGTGATGATCACAGGTTCGTGGTCGTTGCACACCCGGTCCATCGTGCTGGCCAAGTGGGCGCGAGCGGCAGAATAGGTGATGGCATCCATGCGAACTCCTTTGTACAGGATATTGTACAGATGAAGCGCAACGCATGCTGACCCCGCATTCCAACAACCACATCAGGCCATGGCATTCTCAGAACTCGAACTCAAGCGCTGCGAACGCGATCTGAACGCCTTCCTGGCCAGGCGGCGCCCGCCACCCAGCATCCGGAACGAGCTCGATGTTGGCTATCGCATTGACAAGCAGAACATCGAGATCGTCGAGATCCGCCCCGACTGGCGCGACCCCGGCACGATGCACGAGCGTCCGTTCGCCAGGATCACCTATGTGCGTTCAGGGTCCTACTGGAAGCTGTACTGGATGCGCGCGAGTTTGAAGTGGCACAGCTATGAGCCACAGGCCACCACACGGCATCTGAGCGAAGCGCTGGATGTCATCGATCGCGACGACTACTGCTGCTTCTTCGGCTGAGCGCTTTCCTCTCCTCGAACCACAACCCAAGCAGGCTCAGATCTGCTGGGTGCCCCGCTCGGCCGCCCGCTTCGCAAACTCCGCCCGCAGGGCCTTGAGCTTCTCGCGCGGGTCTTCCTTCATGGTCTTCTCGTCCAGCTTCATCTCGCCGATGAAGCGGCTGGGGATGCCGGCCACGAACTCGCGGCCCTTCTTGCGGCGCTTGAGGGTGCTCACCACCAGCGTGGTGCGCGCGCGCGTGATGCCCACGTACATCAGCCGGCGCTCCTCTTCCAGGCGCTGCGGCGTCATGTCCTCGTCTTCGCTCTTGAAGGGCAGCAGGCCTTCGTTGATGCCGGCCAGCACCACGTGCGGCCACTCCAGGCCCTTGGAGGCGTGCAGCGTGGACAGCGTCACCACGTTGGTGTCGCCGCCACGCTCGGCCAGGCTCAGGATGACGGAGATGGTCTGCGCCACGTCGAGCACGCTCTGGCGTTCGGTTTCGGTGGTCGCCCCACCCTCGGTCTGCAGTTCACCGCCACAGCGCCGCGCGATCCAGTCGATGAAGTCGAGCACGTTCTGCCAGCGGCTGGCGGCCAGCTTCTCGTTGTCTTCGCCGTCGTACAGGTGCTGCTCGTAGCCGATGTCCTTGAGCCACTCCATCAGCGCCGGCTTGGCCGCCTCGGCGCCGGTGGTGTGGCGGAAGCGATGCTCCAGGTCGTTCACGTAGCGGCCGAACTCGTGCAGCGCCCCGATGGCGCGCGCGCTCACCGCGCTGGACAGGGAATCGGCGAACAGCGCCTCGAACAGGCTCACGCGCCACTTGCCGGAAAACTCGCCCAGCTGCGCCAGCGTCTGGTGGCCGATGCCGCGCTTGGGCGTGGTCACCGCGCGCAGGAAGGCCGGGTCGTCGTCGTTGTTCACCAGCAGGCGCAGCCAGGCACACAGGTCCTTGATCTCGGCGCGGTCGAAGAAGCTCTGCCCGCCCGACACCTTGTAGGGGATGCTCGCGCGGCGCAGCGCCTGCTCCAGCACGCGCGCCTGGTGGTTGGCGCGGTAGAGGATGGCGAAGTCGCTCCACTGGACCTCGCCGCCCTGCGCACGCAGGCCCTGGATGCGCGCCACCGCGCGTTCGGCCTCGTGCTCCTCGTTGTCGCACTCCAGCACGCGCACCGGCTCGCCCTCGCCGAACTCGCTCCAGAGCTTCTTCTCGAAAATCTTGGGGTTGGCCGCGATCACGTGGTTGGCCGCACGCAGGATGGCGCCGGTGGAACGGTAGTTCTGCTCCAGCGGGATCACCTTGAGCTGCGGGTAGTCCTGCGGCAGGCGCTTGAGGTTCTCGATGGTGGCGCCGCGCCAGCCGTAGATCGACTGGTCGTCGTCGCCCACCGCGGTGAACATGCCGCGCTCGCCCACCAGGGCCTTGAGCAGTTCGTACTGCACGGCGTTGGTGTCCTGGTATTCGTCCACCAATACGTAGCGCAGGGTGTCCTGCCACTTGGCGCGGGCCTCGGCATCGCGTTGCAGCAGCTTGAGCGGCAGGCTGATCAGGTCGTCGAAGTCCACCGCCTGGTAGGCCACGAGGCGTTCTTCATAAAGCTTCATCACGCGCGCGGCCACGCGCTCGTCCTCGTCCTTGGCCACCTGGGCAGCTCCGTCGCCGTCGAGCCCCTGGTTCTTCCACAGGCTGATGGTCCACTGCCAGCGCCGCGCCGTGGCCGCGTCAGTGGTGCCGCCGGCATCGCGCAGGATGGACAGCACGTCGTCGCTGTCGAGGATGGAGAACTTCTCCTTCAGCCCCAGGCGCGGGCCGTCGGTGCGCAGCAGGCGCACGCCCAGGCTGTGGAAGGTGCTGATCACCAGATGCTGCGCCGCCTTGGCGCCCACCAGGCCACGGGCGCGCTCGCGCATCTCCTCGGCCGCCTTGTTGGTGAAGGTGATGGCCGCGATCTGCCCCGGCGCATAGCCGGCCTGCAGCAGCCGGGCGATCTTGTGGGTGATCACCCGCGTCTTGCCCGAGCCGGCCCCGGCCAGCACGAGGCAGGGCCCCTGCAGGTGGTGGACGGCTTCAAGCTGGGCGGGATTGAGGGAGGGCGGGGCAGACGACACGGGGCGCCATGATACCGGCCGGACTTTTTCAGGCGGGCGTCAGGCAGACCCCGCGCCGGCTTGCGATACTGCGCGCCGCATGCAAGCGATCTTCGAAGTCACCTTCCCGTTCTTCGCCCTGGTGCTGTGCGGTTACCTGGCCGCGCGCCGGGGCGTGCTGCCTGAGGCGGCGATTCCCGGGCTGAACATCTTCGTGCTCTTCTTTGCGCTGCCGTGCATGCTGTTCCGCTTTGGCGCGAGCACCCCCTTTGCCGAGCTGGTCAACCCGGTGTGGCTGGGCCTGTACATCGCCTGCGCGCTGCTCATCGTCTTCGTCACCGTGGCCCAGTCGCTGGCCAGCGGCGTGAACCTCAAGGACTCGGCCTTCGGCGCCCTGGTGGCGGCCTTCCCGAACACCGGCTTCATGGGCGTGCCGCTGATCGTGGCGCTGATGGGCGAGCGTGCGGCCGGCCCCGTCATCGTCACCATCCTGGCCGACCTTTTCGTCACCAGCTCGATCTGCCTGGCCCTGGCCCAGAGTGGCGGCGGCCACTGGCGCGAAAGCCTGGGCAAGGCCCTGCGCGGCGCCCTGAGCAACCCGCTGCCCTGGTCGATCGCCGCGGGCGCGGCGGTGTCACTGACCCAGATCAGCCTGCCCGGCCCGGTGGACCGCATGATCGGCATGCTGGGCAACGCCGCGTCGCCCGTGGCGCTGTTCACCATCGGCGCGGTGCTGTGGCGTTCGCAGAAGGCCCTGAGCCGGCCCACGCCGGTGTCCGACTACGCGCCCATCGTCTTCATCAAGCTGGTGGTGCACCCGCTGCTGGTGCTGGCCGCCGGCCTGGTGGCGCTGCGCCTGGGGCTGCCGCTCGACACCTTTGCCCTCACCGCCCTGGTGCTGGCCGCGGCCTTGCCCTCGGCCAGCAACGTCTCCCTGCTGGCCGAGCGGTTTCACGCCGACAACGGCCGCATCGCCCGCATCATCCTGTGGTCCACGGCCCTGGCCTTCCTCAGCTTTTCGCTGGCCGTGCGGCTGTTCGGTGTGACGCCAGGCGCCTGAGAATAGCTTCTCGCTATTTGTCACATGAGGAAGATTGATTTCCTCTAAGCTCGCTTGGCGCCTATCCTTTTATTGTTGTAGTTTATTGATGCAACAAAGCCGATAGCCATCAGAAAGGAGACCGCCATGTTCGACGCCATCCTTGAAGTCCTGGCCGCCCTGGCGGAAGCTGTCTGACGGTCTGACGGACATATCGAGCGGCCCGCCGGCACCGGCCCGGGCCGTCCATCTCCCAACCCCACCCAAGGAGAGAACGCATGACGACTGAAAGCAAATGCCCGTTCCATGGTGCCGCCGGCAGCGGCACGACGAACCAGCACTGGTGGCCCAACCAGCTGCGCCTGGATCTCCTGAACCAGCATTCCGAGAAGTCCAACCCGCTGGGCAAGGGCTTCAACTACCGCGAGGAGTTCAAGAAGCTCGACTACGCGGCGCTCAAGGCCGATCTCAAGAAGCTGATGACCGATTCGCAGGAGTGGTGGCCTGCCGACTTCGGCAGCTACGCCGGCCTGATGATCCGCATGGCCTGGCACAGCGCCGGCACCTACCGCCAGGGCGACGGCCGCGGCGGCGCGGGGCGCGGCCAGCAGCGCTTTGCGCCGCTCAATTCCTGGCCCGACAACGGCAACCTCGACAAGGCCCGCCGCCTGCTGTGGCCCATCAAGCAGAAGTACGGCCAGAAGATCTCCTGGGCCGACCTGATGATCCTGGCCGGCAACGTGGCGCTGGAGCACGCCGGCTTCCGTACCTTCGGCTTCGCCGGCGGCCGCGAGGACGTCTGGGAACCGGACAACGATGTCTACTGGGGCCGCGAAACCACCTGGCTGGGTGACGACAAGCGCTACAGCGGCAAGCGCGACCTGGAGAACCCGCTGGCGGCTGTGCAGATGGGCCTGATCTACGTGAACCCCGAGGGCCCCAACGCCAGCGGCGACCCGATCGCCGCCGCGCACGACATCCGCGAGACCTTCGCGCGCATGGCGATGGACGATGAAGAGACCGTGGCGCTGATCGCCGGTGGGCACACCCTGGGCAAGACCCACGGCGCCGGCCCGGCCGACAACGTGGGCGCCGACCCGGAAGCCGCCCCGCTGGAAGCCCAGGGCTTCGGCTGGGCCAACAAGTTCGGCAGCGGCAAGGGCAAGGACGCCATCACCTCCGGCCTGGAAGTGACCTGGACCACCACGCCCGCGCGCTGGAGCAACGACTACTTCGAGATCCTGTTCAAGTACGAGTGGGAGAAGACCAAGTCGCCGGCCGGTGCCATCCAGTGGGTGGCCAAGGGCGCGGACGACATCATCCCCGGTCCCACGCCGGATTCGCCCAAGCGCAAGCCGACCATGCTCACGACCGACCTGTCGCTGCGCTTCGACCCGGCCTACGAGAAGATCTCGCGCAAGTTCCTGAACGACCCGCAGGCCTTTGCCGAAGCCTATGCGCGCGCCTGGTTCAAGCTGACCCACCGCGACATGGGCCCGAAGGCCCGCTACCTGGGCCCCGAGGTGCCGAAGGAAGACCTGATCTGGCAGGACCCTCTGCCCGCGCCGGTGCACAAGCCCACCGCGGCCGACATCGCCGACATGAAGGCGAAGATCGCGGCCTCCGGCATTTCGGTGTCGGAGCTGGTGACCACGGCCTGGGCCTCGGCCTCCACCTTCCGCGGCGGCGACAAGCGTGGCGGCGCCAACGGGGCGCGCATCCGCCTGGCCCCGCAGAACGACTGGGTGGTCAACCAGATCGCCGTGAAGGTGCTGCCCAAGCTGGAAGCCCTGCAGAAGGCCTCGGGCAAGCTGTCGCTGGCCGACGTGATCGTGCTGGCCGGCGGTGTGGGCATCGAGATGGCGGCCAAGGCCGCCGGCATGAGCGTCGAAGTGCCGTTCGCGCCGGGCCGGGTCGATGCGTCGGCCGAGCAGACGGACGCCGACTCCTTCAAGCACCTGGAACCCTTTGCCGACGGCTTCCGCAACTACGTGAACGCCAGCATGGCCAAGTCGGGCGTGCCCGCCGAGCACCTGCTGGTGGACAAGGCGCAGTTGCTCACGCTGACCGCGCCCGAGATGACCGCCCTGGTCGGTGGCCTGCGCGTGCTCGGGGCCAACTACGACGGCAGCAAGCATGGCGTGTTCACCGCCAAGCCGGGCCAGCTCACGAACGACTTCTTCGTCAACCTGCTCGACATGGCGGTGGAGTGGAAGCCGGCCGGTGACAACTTCGAGGGCCGTGACCGCAAGACCGGCGCCGTGAAGTGGACCGGCACCCGGGCGGACCTGGTGTTCGGCTCCAACTCGGTGCTGCGCGCGCTGGCCGAGGTCTACGCCCAGGCCGACGGCAAGGAGAAGTTCGTTCGCGACTTCGTGGCCGCCTGGACCAAGGTGATGAACCTCGACCGCTTCGACCTGGCGTGAGATTTTGCCCACTGCAGCGCGGGGCCTTTGCGGCCCTGCGTTGACAGCGGGCCCCCGAATCGCCAACACTGGGCGCATATGTTCACCGCCACGACTTCCCTGCTGCTTCTAGCGCTACTAGCCGCCACCGTGCTGGCTGGTATGGGTCGTGCCCGGTCCCTCAAGCCGCGTCGAGTCCGCATCAAGGACACCCCGCGTCGCTGAACATCCCGGTTCCTCCCACACAAAGGCCAGCTTCCCAGCTGGCCTTTTTTGTTTTCCGTCGATCTTTCTGCCATCCGAGGCCCACCATGCTCCAGCACCCTGAACGCAAGTACCGCCCCTTCGCCCCGGTGAACCTGCCCGACCGCACCTGGCCGAACCGGGTCATCACGAAGCCGCCCGTCTGGATGAGCACCGACCTGCGCGACGGCAACCAGGCCCTGTTCGAACCCATGGACGGCCCCACCAAGCTGCGCCTCTTCCAGCTCCTGGCGCGCATCGGCTTCAAGGAGATCGAGGTGGGCTTCCCCTCGGCGTCCCAGACCGACTTCGACTTCGTGCGCAAGCTCATCGAGGAAGACCTCATCCCCGAGGACGTGACCATCGAGGTGCTGACCCAGGCCCGGGAAGACCTGATCGCACGCACCTTCGAGTCGCTGCGCGGCGCGCCTCGCGCCATCGTGCACCTGTACAACGCCACCGCGCCGGCCTTCCGCCGCATCGTCTTTCACATGAGCCCGGTCGAAGTGCGCGAACTGGCCGTGCACAACGCCACGCTGGTGAAGCAGTACGCCGCGCGCCAGCCCGAGACGCAATGGACCTTCCAGTACAGCCCCGAGGTGTTCAGCGGCACCGAGCTGGAGGTGGCCAAGGACGTGGTCGACGCCGTGATGGACGTGTGGCAGCCCACGCCGCAGCACAAGGCCATCGTCAACCTGCCGGCCACGGTGGAGATGAGCACGCCCAACGTCTACGCCGACCAGATCGAGTGGATGCACCGGCACCTGAAGCGCCGCGACAGCCTCGTGCTGAGCGTGCACCCGCACAACGACCGCGGCACCGCCGTGGCCGCCGCTGAACTGGCGGTGATGGCCGGCGCCGACCGCGTCGAGGGCTGCCTCTTCGGCAACGGCGAGCGCACCGGCAACGTCGACCTCGTCACGCTCGCACTCAACCTCTACAGCCAGGGCGTGCACCCGGGGCTCGACTTCTCGCAGATCAACGAAGTCGCCCGCACCGTGGAGGACTGCACACAGCTGCCCATCCACCCGCGTCACCCCTACGTGGGCGACCTGGTCTTCACCGCCTTCTCGGGCTCGCACCAGGACGCCATCAAGAAAGGCTTCGCCGCGCAGCAAGCGGACGCGATCTGGGAGGTGCCCTACCTGCCCATCGACCCGGCCGACGTGGGCCGCAGCTACGACTCGGTGGTGCGCGTGAACAGCCAGTCGGGCAAGGGCGGCATCGCCTTCCTGCTGGAAACCGCCCACGGCCTCGTGATGCCGCGCCGCGCCCAGGTGGAGTTCAGCGCCGTGGTGCAGCAGGTGGCCGACGAGACGGGCGGTGAGCTCACCGCCGCACAGCTCTGGGACCTGTTCCAGCAGGAGTACCTGCAGCGCGCCACCCCGGTGAAGCTCGTGACCCATCACAGCGTGGAGGACGGCGCGCGCGTGCGCGTGCAGCTCGAGCTCGACGTGATCGGCCGCCGCGTGCGCCGCGAAGGCCTGGGCAACGGCCCGCTGGATGCTGCCGTGCACGCCCTGGGCCTGCCGCTGCGCCTGGACAGCTACGAGGAACGCGCCATTGGTTCGGGGTCCGACGCCCGTGCCATCGCCTTTGTGGAACTGGCCCACCCCGACATCGCCGGCGCGCGCTTCGGTGTGGGGCAGGACACCAACATCGTCACCGCCTCCATCCAGGCCGTGATCTGCGGGGTGAACCGGCTGGCCGAACGCCACCCGGCGGTGATCGACACGCTGGCCGCCGAGCCTGCCGACGCGCGACGGGTGGCCTGAAAGGTCCCCAGCCCGTTCCGAGTTCTGTGCGCTGTGCGCCGGCATGCGGGCGAGCCCCGCTTGCCGGGCTCGCGTCGACATGGACAATACGCGCGGTTCTGCGCCGCGGCCGGCCGTCGAGGTCGCGTGATCCCACGTCCCTCTTCGACCCGACCACCATGCACGCCTTGCTCGCCCGCCTGCCCCTGCTCGGGGCCCTCCTGCTCGCCGGCGCCCTGGTGGCCCAGGCCGCCCGCACCCACAGCCCCACCACCTTCGCCCTGGTGGCCAGTTCGGTGCTGATGTTCGGCTTTTCCTGGGCCAACGCCACGCAACTCCTGGGGCCGCGCCTGGCCGGCCGCTTCGTGCTGCTGGCCCTCGTCGTGGGCTGGGTGGCCGAACAGCTCGGCGCCACGATGGGCTGGATCTTCGGCGCCTACCACTACACCGAGGTGCTGGGCCCGCGCCTGGGCGCTGTGCCCGTGGTCATTCCGATGATGTGGTTCACGCTGGGCTACACGGCCTACGTGCTGAGCAACTTCATCGTCTGGCGCACGCCGGCCCATGGCCGCGAGAGCTTCACCGACGCGGCCCTCGTGACCTTTCTGGCCGCGCTCATCCTCACGGCCTTCGACCTGGGCGCCGACCCCTACCTCGTCTTCACGCTCAAGGCCTGGATCATGGTGAAGACCGACGGGGCCTGGTTCGGAGAGACCGTCCAGGGCTTCTTCGGCTGGGTCTTCGTGTCATGCGTGATCATCGGCGGCTTCCGCTGGCTGGCGCGCAGCGGGGTCCCGGCGCCGTCGGTGGCCTACACGCACCGGCATGCGGCGCTGCCGTTGCTGCTGTATGCCAGCGCCCTGGTCTTCCAGGTGGCCCTCGGCAACCCCGTAGAGATCCGCAGCATCGCCGTGTTCGCGATGGGCATCCCGCTGCTGGCCGCCGTGGCCGGCTGGCGGCTGTGGCAGCCGGTGGCAGGGGGCCGCGCATGACGCAGCCGCTGCCCACCCACGACCCGCGCTGGCGGGCCGACCCCCTGGCCGACCACACCATCACCCGCGTGCTGAAGGCGCTGGGCAGCGAGGCCCGCCCCTGGGAAGGGCTGGACACGCTGAGCCGGCAGATCGAGGCCTGGCAACGCAACGGTGACCTTGCCACCTGGCAGCCCGACCCGCAGGCACTGCCCGGCGATGCCGGACGGGCGGTGCGCGAGTACCTCGACCAGGCGGCACGACTGCCCGAGTGGGCCGATGCCCGCCGCATCGACCGCGCCGAAGCCCTCTTCATGGGCCAGGGCCCGCTGTCGTGCCTGCTGCTGTTCTGCGCCAGCCTGCCGGAGTGCTACGTGCGCCCCGACCTGGCCGCCGTGCTGCATGCCGCGGGCCAGCTGGAACAGCACACCGACTTCCGCATCCGCATGACCGCGGCGATGATCTTCCCGGCCATGATGGAAGGCGGCCTGACCGACCCGGCCGGCGGTGGTGTGGCGCAGATCCTCAAGGTGCGGCTCATCCACGCCAGCATCCGGCATCTGGTGCTGCGCGGCAGTCCCGAGGCCACCCTGGCCTCGCCCGAGCGCCACCGGCCCCGGCTCGATCACGCTCCGGCCCCTGGCACCCGCGCCATGCACCATGCGATGTGGCGGCACGGCTGGGACGTGGACCGCGCCGGCCTGCCCTGCAACCAGGAGGAGCTGGCCTACACCCTGCTGACCTTCCACTACGTCTTCCTGCGGGGCATGCGCACGCTGCGCCTGGGCCTGCCGCCGGCCGACGAAGCCGCCTACCTGCACACCTGGAACGTGGTGGGCGCACTGCTGGGCATCGAACCCGGCCTGATGCCCCAGGACATGGACCGTGCCAGCGCGCAGTTCCAGGCCCTGCAGGCCCGAGGTGAAGCGCCGCGGCACAGCGAAGACCCCCGCCCGGCGCTGGCCCGTGCCCTGATGGGCGCGATGACCGACACCCTGCCGCTGCGAGCGCTGCGCGACGTGCCCACGCTGCTCACACGCCATCTCTGCGGCCGCGACGTGGCGAAGCTGCTGGGCCTGGACGGCCGCACCGCCCGGGCCTCGCGCCTGATCTTCTGGACGGGCCTGGGCCTGACCCGGCTGATCGACGGCATCGCCCGCTGGCTGTGGCCCGGCTTTTCACTGTCGCGGCTCTTCTGCCGCATCCTGGGCTATCACACCATCACCGGCCTGCTGATGGACCAGACCCGACCACTGAAGCTGCCCGACCACTTGTTGTTACAAATCCACACAACCGCGCATCACTGGAGTGAGGACGTACACGCTCCTGCATGGGCGCGCGCCCTGGAGGACAGGCTCACGACGGCCGGGTCCTGGGTGCCCCCGGTTTCCGCGGCCGACCCGGTGTGAGGCGTCGGCCCCTGCACAGACCGGGATGCCCCTTGGATAATGGGCTGCGTCTTCCACCTGCCTTGTCCATGTCCGCGCCCTTTGCCCGCCACCTGACCGCCTTGCCCTGGGTGCTGGGACTCTGGCTGGCCTTGCTCGGGGTCGCCAAGGCGGCCCCGCTGACGATCGACGGCCGACAGGACGTGCTGCCGGTCTGGCCTGCCGTGAGCGTGAGCTTCGAAGATGCCGGTACCGAACGGCGTGTGGACGAGGTGCTGCGCCAGTCTTTCGAGCCCCCACCCTCGGACCATGCGACCCTGGGCGTCCGGCCCGAAGCCGTGTGGCTGCGGGTGCCCCTGTCCGTCAGCCCCGAGGCCGCAGGCGCCTGGGTGCTGGACATCGACCACCCGCCGTTGCGCTCCGTCGATCTCTACCTGCTGCGCGAGGGCCAGGTGCAGCAGCGCTGGCAACTGGGCAACCGGCTGGCGGTGTCCGACCGCCCCTTGCGCACCCGCGGGCATGCCGCCATCGTGCCGCTGGTGGCCGGCGACAGCCAGGAACTGCTGGTGCGGGTGCAGACCAGCGGCGCGCTGATCCTGCCGATCACCCTCAACCGCGCCGCGGCCTTCAGCGAGCGCGAACAAAGTGAGCAGATGCTCCAGGGCCTGCTGTTGGGGCTGGGCCTGTGCCTGATCATCTACAGCCTGGCCCAGTGGGCGGCCACGCGCGAGACGCTGTTCCTGAAGTACACGCTGATGACCTTCGGGAGCCTGATGTTCTCGGTGTACTTCTTCGGCGTGGGCGCGCAGTACCTGTGGCCGGGCAGCCAGTGGCTCGAAGTGCGCGCCGGCGGGCTGGCCGCGCTACTGGCCACCACGGGGTCCTTCCTCTTCATTGCCGAGGCCCTGAGCGGGCCCGACACCTCGCGGCGCTTCGTGCGGGCCATGCATGCCGGCGCCTGGTTCACGGCCGGCGTGGCCGCGCTCTATGCGCTCGGCGTGGTCGACACCCGCGTGATCAGCGGCCTGGTCAGCGTGCTGGGCCTGGTGCCCGCGCTGATGGGCATGCGCGGCGCCATCCGGCGTGCGCGCCAAGGCGACCCGATCGGCTTCACCTTCCTGCTAGCCTGGACGGTGTACTTCGTCGCGACCGCCATCGTGATCCTCGTGATCAACGGCCGGTTGCCGGTGAATTTCTGGACCCTGCATTCCTTCCAGTTCGGCGCCACGCTGGACATGCTGCTCTTCATGCGCGTGCTGGGCCTGCGCCTGAAGGCACAGCACAGCGCGGCGCTGAACATGGCGCGTGAACGCGACACCCTGCGCTCGCTGGCCTACACCGACCCGCTCACCGGCCTGAGCAACCGCCGCGGCATCGATGCCACGCTGGGTGCCAGCCTGCCCCATTGCCGGGGCGACCAGCTCATGGCGGTGTACCTGATCGACCTGGACGGCTTCAAGCCCATCAATGACCAGCACGGGCACGAGGTGGGCGACCAACTGCTCATCGCCGTGGCCCGCCGCCTGCGGGAGTGCATGCGCGCCAGCGATGTCGTGGGGCGCCTGGGAGGCGACGAGTTCATCGTGCTGGCCAGCGGACTGCGCAACGAACTGCAGGCGCTGACCATCGGCGAACACCTGCTGGCCTCCTTCCAGGCCCCCTTCGACCTGCCCGGACTGCACTGCCACGTGGGCCTGACCATCGGCTACGCCCTGGCCCCGCTGGACGGTGCCGAGGGCAGCAACCTGCTGCGCGCCGCCGATGCGGCGATGTATGCCGGCAAGCAGGCCGGCAAGGGCCGACTGGTGCGCGCCCAGATCAGCGGACCTGCGCGCCTGGACACCGCGAATGCCTGACGCATGCCCCAGCACCCTTCCGACCCGCTGTCCATCCAGCTCTACGACCAGCCCGGCCACCTGATCCGCCGGGCTCACCAGACGGCCGTGGCGCAATTCCACGAGGCCCTGGGCCGCGACGTCACGCCTGTGCAGTACGCCGTGCTGCGCATGCTGCACGAGCATCCGGGCATCGACCAGGTCACCGCGGCCCAGATGGTGGCCCTGGACACCTCCACCACCGCCGACATCGCCGCCCGGCTGGAAGCCAAGGGCTGGATCGTGCGCGAACTGCTGCCGCGCCGCCAGCGCCGCCTGGTGCTCACGCCGGCCGGCGAGGCCCTGCTGGCCGAACTCACGCCCAAGATGCACCGGATGCAGCAACGGCTGATGGGACGGCTCGCCCCGGCCGAACAGGCCGAGTTCATGCGCCTGCTGCGCAAGTTCGTCCACCTCGACGACCCGCCGACCTCGGGTCAACCCTAGTCCCGCAACGCCCCCGGGAAGCGTCAGATAGCAGTAAACTGACATCACATTCAGCATACTGAATGACTACCCCTTCCCAGCCTGCGAGGTCGCCCCATGTTCCCGAAAAACACCTGGTACGTCGCCTGCACCCCGGATGAGATTGCCGACAAGCCCCTGGGCCGCACCATCGCGGGCGAAGCGCTGGTGATCTACCGCGCCGCCGAGGGCGTGGCCGCGCTGGAAGACTTCTGTCCCCACCGCGGCGCGCCGCTGTCGCTGGGCCGCGTATGCGAGGGCAAGCTGGTGTGCGGCTACCACGGCCTGGAAATGGGCTGCGACGGCAAGACCGTGGCCATGCCCAACCAGCGCGTGCGCGGCTTCCCGGCCATCCGCGCCTACCCGGCGGTGGAGCGCCATGGCTTCATCTGGGTGTGGCCGGGCGACGCGGCCCTCGCCGATGCCGCGCTGATCCCCGACCTGCACTGGGCCCACCACCCCGACTGGGCCTATGGCGGCGGCCTGTACCACATCCGCTGCGACTACCGCCTCATGATCGACAACCTGATGGACCTCACGCACGAGACCTACGTGCATGCCAACAGCATCGGTCAGAAGGAGATCGACGAAGCGGCACCCATCACCAAGGTGGAGGGCGAGCACGTCATCACCAGCCGCCACATGGAAGGCATCATGGCCCCGCCCTTCTGGCAGATGGCGCTGCGCGGCAACGGCCTGCCCGACGACCAGCCGGTGGACCGCTGGCAGATCTGCCACTTCAACCCGCCCAGCCACGTGATGATCGAGGTGGGCGTGGCCCTGGCGGGCCGCGGCGGCTACCACGCCGACCCCAAGGACAAGGCCTCCAGCATCGTGGTGGACTTCATCACGCCCGAGACCGAGACCTCGATCTGGTACTTCTGGGGCATGGCACGCAACTTCCAGCCGCATGACGAGGCGCTCACCGCCAAGATCCGCGAAGGCCAGGGCAAGATCTTCTCGGAAGACCTGGCCATGCTGGAAGGCCAGCAGGCCAACCTCTCGCGCCACCCCGGGCGCAAGCTGCTGGGCCTGAACACCGACGCCGGCGGCGTGCAGGCGCGCCGCATCCTCGATCGCCTGATTGCCGCAGAACGCGGCGAGTCGGTGGCGGCGGCCGCGTGAGCACGCGATGAGCACCGCTCCCGCGTCGCTGCGCGTCAAGGTCGCGCGCAAGGCCGTCGAGGCCGAAGGCATCTGCAGCTTCGAACTGGTGTCAGCCGACGGCCGCCCGCTGCCGGCGTTTTCGGCCGGCTCGCACATCGACGTGCACCTGCCCGATGGCCTGGTGCGCCAGTACTCGCTGTGCAACGACGCGGCCGAAACGCATCGCTACCTGATCGGGGTGCTGAAGGACCCGGCCACCCGCGGCGGCTCGCGCGCCATGCACGAGCAGGTGACCGAAGGGGACGAGCTCACCATCAGCCCGCCCCGCAACCACTTTGCGCTCGCGCATGACGCGAAACGCCACCTGCTGCTGGCCGGCGGCATCGGCGTCACGCCCATCCTGTGCATGGCCGAGCGCCTGGCCGCCACCGGGGGCGTGTTCCACATGCACTACTGCACCCGTTCGCGCGCGCGCACGGCCTTCGCCTCGCGCATCGAGGCCTCGGCCTTCGCCGCGCAGGTGCAGTTCCATCATGACGATGGTCCACCCGAACAGCAGTTCCAGCTCGACGCGGTGCTGGCAGGGGCCGACGCCCACACCCACCTTTACGTCTGTGGCCCCAAGGGTTTCATGGACGCCGTGCTGGGCGCGGCGCGTGCGCGCGGCTGGCCCGAATCGCGGCTGCACTACGAGTTCTTCTCGGCCGAGCCGGTGTCCACCGAAGGCGACCGCGCCTTCGAGGTGGTGCTGGCCAGCTCCGGCCGCGTGGTGCCGGTGGCCGCCGACCAGAGCGTCGTGAAGGCCCTCGCAGCCTGCGGCGTGGACGTGATGGTCTCGTGCGAACAGGGCGTGTGCGGCACCTGCCTCACGCGCGTGCTCGAAGGCGAGATCGATCACCGCGACGTCTATCTCACCCCCGAGGAGCAGGCTGCAGGCGACCAGTTCACGCCCTGCTGTTCCCGCGCGAAGTCGGCCCGGCTGGTGCTGGATCTCTGACCGCGTCCGGCGGCCTGGCGCCGGCGATCTGCATTGCTGGCCATATACTGGCTGGATGTGCCACAACGACCCCGAGCCTGAGCCTTCGAGTACGGCACGTACCCGCTCCAGTGCTTGGCCACGCGGCCGGCCGCCCTGGCCGCCGCTTGATGCTTCCCCCCACCTTCAGCGCACGGCAACCGCCGTGACGCGTCGCACCCTGCTTTCCACACGCATCGGAGGCTGCCGTCGGGCCGCGTCCGGTGCCGTTTTGCGTGTTCAACTCCCGCGCGAACCTGGCCGCGCTCTTCCATGGAAATCGCCCTCCTCCTGGGCCTGATCGTCCTCAATGGCGTCTTCGCAATGTCGGAGATTGCCCTCGTCACCGCCCGCCGCACCCGCCTGCAGCGCATGGTCGAAGACGGTGACCGCGCCGCAGCGTCGGCGCTGGAACTGGGAGAGAACCCCACCCGGTTCCTGTCCACCATCCAGATCGGCATCACGTCGATCGGCATCCTGAACGGCATCGTCGGCGAGGCCGTGCTGGCCGGACCCTTCGCGCTGTGGATGCAGGCCCAGTGGAGCGTCGAGAAGGAAGCGAGCGAGGTGCTGGCCACCGTGGCCGTGGTGATCGTCATCACCTACCTGTCCATCGTGATCGGTGAATTGCTGCCCAAGCGTCTGGGGCAGATCAACCCCGAACCCATCGCCCGGCTGGTGGCCCGCCCCATGCTGTGGCTGGCCCTGCTCACACGGCCCTTCGTGAAGCTGCTCACCTTCTCGACCGAACTGCTGTTGCGCCTGTTCGGCGTGCGCAACCAGGGTGCCTCGGCGGTGACGGAAGAAGACATCCAGGCCATGCTGGCCGAGGGATCGAGCGCGGGCGTGATCGAGCAGCAGGAACACGAGATGGTGCGCAACGTGTTCCGGCTGGACGACCGCCAGATCACCTCGCTCATGGTGCCGCGCAGCGACATCGATTTCCTCGACGTCGACCGGCCGCTGGAGGAAAACCTGCACAAGCTGCAGGTGGCCCAGCACAGTCGCTTCCCGGTCTGCCGCGGGAGCCTGGACGAGGTGATCGGAACCGTCAACGCGAGCCAGTTGCTGTCCCAGGCCCTCAAGGGCGAGCTGCCCTCGCTCACCGAGCACCTGCAGCCCGCGGTCTTTCTGCCTGAAACCCTCACGGGCATGGAGCTGCTCGAGAACTTCCGCTCGAGCAACGTCCACATGGCCTTCGTGATCGACGAATACGGCGTGGTGCAGGGCCTGGTCACGCTGCATGACGTGATGGAAGCCATCACCGGCGAATTCAAGCCCACGTCGCAGGACGACGCCTGGGCCGTACGCCGGGAGGACGGCTCCTGGCTGCTCGACGGGCTCATTCCCGTGCACGAATTCAAGGACCGGCTGGGCCTGCGCGAACTGCCCGAGGAAGACAAGGGGCGCTACCACACACTCAGCGGCATGCTCATGCTCGAACTGGGGCGCGTGCCGCGCACCGGCGACGCCATCGACTGGGACGGCTGGCGCTTCGAGATCGTCGACATGGACAACAAGCGCATCGACAAGGTGCTGGTCACATCGGTGCCCGATGCCGCGCAAGCGCTGCAGGAGGCGCGCAGCGATGGCTAGAGCCGCCGCGGCGCCATGGCTGTCGTGAGGAGATGGCCGTGAACGCCGCCCAGGGGTATTGGTCCTCCAGGTGGCGCGGAGCCTATCCCGCGGGTCGCCTGCTGTGGTGGGACATGGTCTGTGTCGGCACCCTGCTGAACCTCGCTGTCAGCGTTGTCGCCTTGATCAGCGTGGCGCTCGGGGCGCCCCTGGGTCTGGGGGTGCTCATCCATTTCCTTCCGCTGCCCTACAACGTCTTCCTGTGTCTTTCGCTGTGGCGACATCCGGATGCAGGGACCGGGAAGCAGGGGCTGGCCCTGGCATGGCTTGCACTGGTCACGCTGGTCTGAACGCGCGAGAATCAGCGAGGCTTCACCCACCCCCCACCCAGCGCCTTGAAGAGGTCCAGCGCCGCCCCCAGCCGCGCCAGCCGCGTTTGCGCGAGGTTGTCCTGGGCCGAAAACAAGGTGCGCTGGGCATCCAGCAGGGTGGCCAGGTCATCCACCCCTTCGCGGTAGCGGCGTTCAGCCAGTTGCAGCGCCCGCTGGGCTTCCTCGCGGATGGTCTGCTGGGCCTGCTCCTGTTCCCGGTAGCGGGCTGCCTGGGCCAGCGCCACGTCCACGTCCTGCAGGGCTGACAACACGGCTGCCCGGTAGCCCTCGACGAGCTGGCGACGCTGGGACTCGTTGAGTTCGACCTGCACCTGGCGGCGCCCGCCGTCGAAGAGGGTCTGGGCGATCGAGGCGGCCAAGGTGGCGGTGCTGACCGGGTTGCTGAAGGACAGCAAGGCCGCGGAGGCCAGGCCCGCCGAGCCGGAGAGTTCGAAGGACGGGAGCAGCGCGGCCCGCGCGGCATCCACGTTGGCGTCGGCTGCGGCCAGGCGCGCTTCGGCGGCGGCCAGGTCGGGGCGGCGCACCAGCAGCTCGGAGGGCAGGCCCGGGGCCACCTCGGGAATGGCCAGGGCCGCGAAGTCCGCCTCGGGCACGGCATAGCCCTGAGGCGCACGCCCCAGCAGCAAGGCCAGCGCCCCCTCGGTCTGGCGCAGCTGCTCCTGCAGAGGCAGCAGCGCGGCGCGCTGGCTCAGCACGGTGGTGCGCTGGCGGCTCAGGTCCAGCGCCGAGGCGGCGCCGTTGCGATAGCGCGCCTCGACGATGTTGAACAGGCGCTCGGCCAGTGCCAGGTTCTCGCGGGCAATGTCCAGGCGCACGCGCAGCGCCAGGGTCTGGAACCAGGCCTGGGCCACCCCCGCGGCCAGGCTGAGGCAGGCGCTCTCCAGGTCGAACCGGCTGGCCTGGGCACCCGCCTGGGCACTTCGGCGGCCGGCCGCCAGGCGGCCCCACAGGTCCACCTCGTAGCCCACCGACAGCGAGGCGCTGGTCGATTCGCTGCGGCTCGACGGCCCCTCCCCGCCGTCACTGCGGCGCGCCGAGGTGCCGGCGCCCGCACTGACGGTGGGAAACAGCGAGGCCCCGGCGCTGCGCAACTGGAGCTCGGCCTGCACCACACGCTCGGCCGTCTGCGCCAGGTCGGGGTTGGCCGCCAGGGCTTCGTCGATGAGGTCGAGCAGCGGGGCGGCGCCGAAGCTGCGCCACCAAGACCCTTCGGGCACCGCCTTCGCGGCGACGGGGGTGTTCCAGGCGGGGGGCATCGCCAGCTCGGGCCGAGTGACCGGGCCCTGGAGGGCACAGCCCGCCAGGCTCAGGAACAGCGGCAAGGCCGCGATGTGCAGTCGAAACGGGGGCACGGCACTCATGTCATTGGGCCGCCAGGGCCACCACGGGATCGAGGCGCGCTGCCTTGCGCGCCGGCAGGAAACCAAAGACCAGACCGGTGGCAAAGGCGCAGCCGAAGGCCAGCAGCACCGGCATCGTGGAGACCTGCACGGCCGGGCCGAAGGCCCCGACCAGCGCGGCCACGCCCAGGCCGACGCCCACGCCCACCGCGCCACCCAGGGCCGTGACCACCAGGGCTTCGATCAGGAACTGCTGCATGATGTTGCGCTCGCGCGCCCCCGTGGCCATGCGGATGCCGATCTCGCGCGTGCGCTCGGTCACCGACACGAGCATGATGTTCATCACCCCGATGCCGCCCACCAGCAGGGAGATGGCCGCGATCGAGCCGAGCAGGATGGTCATGGTGTTGGCTGTCTGCTCCGTGGTCTCGATGATCGAAGCCATGTTGCGGATCTGGTAATCCACCACGCCATGGCGTTCGAGCAGCAGCAGCTCCACGTCCTGCTGGGTCTGGTCGATGCGGCTCACGTCCTGCACCGCCACCGTCACGTTGCGCAGATGACGCTGCCCCGACACGCGCAGGCTGCTGGTCTCGAAGGGGATGAGGATGACGTCGTCCAGGTCCCAGCCCGACGGCGAGGCACCGCGCTCGGCCATCACGCCGATCACCTGGAAGACGAGGTTGTTGACCAGCACGTGCTGGCCCAGCGGGTCCTCGCCGCCGGGGAAGAGTGCCCGCGCCACCGTCTGCCCAAGAACAGCCACGGCGGCGTAGTCGCGCGCATCGGCTTCGCTGAAGAAGATGCCGCGCTCCACCGGCCACTGGCGCGCCAGCGGGAACAAGTGCGAGGTGCCGTTGGCATAGGTCTGGAAGTCCTGGTGGCCAAAGCGCACCGTCACCGAGGTGTTCTGTTCGGGGATGGCCGCCAGCACGTTGGGCACCTCGGCGTTGATGGCCACCACGTCGTCGTTCACCAGGGTCGTGATGCCGCCGCTGCCGCGCTGATTGGGCGCCCCGGGTCGCACCAGCAGCAGGTTCGATCCCATCGCGCTGACGCGCTCGAGCACCTGCTGCTTGGCGCCGTCGCCGATGGCCATCATCGCGATCACGGACGCCACGCCGATCACGATGCCCAGCAGCGTGAGCACCGAGCGGAAGACATTGCTGCGCAGCGAGCGCCAGGCCATCTTCGCGGCCTCGACGATCTCGGCCGCCAGACTGCCTTCGTGGCCCGGCGGCATCGGCGGGGCCAGGGTCATGGCCTCGGCCGGGCCGCTGGCCAGCGCCGCAACGTGCCCGTGCTGCGCCCGGTCGGCGACGATGCGGCCGTCCTTGATCTCGATGATGCGCCGGGCATGGTCGGCCACCTCCCGCTCGTGGGTGATCAGGATCACGGTGTGCCCGCGCTGCCACAGCTCGGTGAGCAGCCGCATCACCTCCTCGCCGGTCTTGCTGTCCAGCGCGCCGGTGGGTTCGTCGGCCAGCAGGATGCGCCCGCCGTTCATCAGCGCGCGGGCGATCGACACGCGCTGCTGCTGTCCGCCCGAAAGCTGGCTGGGCCGGTGGTGCGACCGGTCGGCCAGACCCAGTCCGGCCAGCAGCGCGCGCGCGCGGGCATGACGGCGCGCCGGCGGGCTGCCCGAATAGATCGCCGGCACCTCGACGTTCTCGGCCGCGGTGGCGCCCGCGATGAGGTGATAGCCCTGGAAGACGAAGCCGAATTCCTCGCGGCGCAGGCGGGCCAGCTCGTCGCTGTCGAGCGAGCCCACCTCGCGCCCCTGGAAGCGGTAGCGGCCCGCGGTGGGCCGGTCCAGGCAGCCCAGGATGTTCATCAGCGTAGACTTGCCCGAGCCCGAGGCCCCCATGATCGCGACGAACTCGCCCTCTTGGATCTCGAGGTCGATGCCGTGCAGCACCTGCACCGCCGCCTCGCCGGCGTTGTACACCCGCGTGACGCCAGACAGCGCGATCAGCGGCGCCGCCCCGGACGCACGCGCGGCGGGCGACAGGGGAGCCTCGGGCTCGCGCTTCATCGCCGCGGCATCCCCAGGCCGAGCGGGCCGGACGTCGGCCCCGACGGGCGCTCGGTGCCGCGCGCGCGGGCCGGGCGTTCACCGGCGATGACCTCCTCGCCCACGCTCAGGCCGGACAACACCTGCACCTGCACCCGGTTGCTCACCCCCAGCTCGACGCTGCGCTCCTCGATGCGACCTTGCGCATCGATCACGCGCACAAGGCCGAGGCGCGGCGAGCCCCGCTCACCGGCCATCGTCCGGTGGCGCTCGCGCAGGGCCTGGCGCTGCTCGGGGCTGAGCCGCTCCAGGGCCTGGCGGCGCTCGTCGGGCGTCATCGCCGCCAGGGCCTCCCGGCTGGGCAGGCCATCGGCCACCGGGGTCAGCGCCGGGCCATTGGACGCGCCCGCCGCGGCCGGCGCCGCCTCGCCCAGCGCGCGCCGGGCGGGGGCCGTCACGGCCGCAGCCGGCACCCACACCGCATCTCGGGCAGCCGCCGCCACGAAGAAGACCTGCGCGGTCATCTGCGTCATCAGCGTCTGGTTGGGGTTGGGCACGTCGAAAAGGGCGTTGTAGAGCACCACGTTGTTCGTCACCGTCGGGGTGGGTTCGATCTTGCGCAGCTCGCCGTGCCAGCGCCGGCCCTGCCCGCCCAGGATGGTGAAGTAGGCCGGCATGCCGATGCGCAGCTTGCTCACATCCGCTTCCGACACCTGGGTCTGCACCGTCATCGTGGACAGGTCGGCGATGCGCATCAGGATGGGCGCCGACTGGTTGGTGTTGAGCGTCTGCCCCCGGCGGGCGGTGATCGACACCACCGTGCCGTCCATCGGGGCATAGATCTTCGAGAAGCGCAGGTTGGCCTCGTCGGCGCGCAGCGTGGACTCGGACTGCTCGATCTGGGCCTTCAGCGCCTCGATCTGCGCGCGCGCGGCCGCCAGGGCGGTCTCGGCCTGCTGCAGGGCCTCCTGGGTGGTGGCGTCGGCGGCCATCAGGTTCTTCTGGCGCTCGTACTGGATCTGCGCCAGGCGCAGCTGGGCTTCGCGCTCCCCCATGGTCGCCCGCTGGTTGCGCAGCAGCGCGCGGCGGGCGTCCACGTTGGCCGTGTAGACGGTCGCATCGATCTCGGCCAGCAGATCCCCCTTGGCCACGATGCTGCCCACCTCGACATGGATCTGCTGCAGCTGGCCCGATACCTGCGCCCCCACGTCCACGTAGTCGCGCGGCTGCAGCGTGCCCGTGGCGGTGACGAGATCCTCGATGTCACCTTGCTGCACCTTGACGATCTGATGGATCTCGCGCGGATCGGGCGCGCGGCCGAAGCGCTGCCACGCCCACCAGGCAGCCGCCAGGGCAGCCAGCAGCACCAGGCCAATCATCCAGCGGATCGGCCGACGAGGGGAAGAGAACGTATCGGCGGTGGTCATGTTCAGGTCGGGGCGCTCAGACACGGCACCCGGTTCACTGCCCTGAAGTGTGGCAGCCCCGCATGAAGCCCGACGCCCGCTTGTGGGAAGTTTTGTAAAGCCCGGGGTCAAGCGCCGGGTCCCGGTGCGAACAGCGCAAGACGGTGGCGTCCTCAGATCGCCAGCGGGTCCACGTCGACGGCCCAGCGCACCAGGCCCCTGTGCTCTCCACGCAGGCCGTGCAGCTCGGGCAGCCAGGCAGCCAGGAAGCGCTGCAGCGCCGGCCGTGCCGCCGCCTCCACCAGCATCTGCGCCCGCTCGATGTTGGCCACGCGCTGCAGACTCATCGGCACCGGAGGATAGACCGTCACGCCTTCGGCGCTGCCGGCCAGGTCCGAGGCCGCCCGCAGCCAGGCCTGGGCCTCTTCCTGAGTGCGAGCTTCGGCACGCACCAGGGCCAGGTGGGCATGCGGCGGCAGGCCAGCCATCGCCCGCTCGGCCAGCTGGCTGGCCGCGAAGGCCTCGTAGTCGTGGGTGCGCAGAGCCTGGTAGAGCGGATGCGCCGGATGCCAGGTCTGCACCAGCACCTCAGACCGAGCTGCCTGGGCCGCATCGCGCCCCGCCCGCCCGGCCGCCTGCATCAGCAGCGCAAAGAGGCGTTCGCCGGCGCGAAAGTCGCTGGAGAAAAGTGCTGTATCGGGGTTCACCACGGCCACCAGCGTCACCCCCCTGAAGTCGTGCCCCTTGGCCACCATCTGCGTGCCCACGAGGATGTCCACCTCGCCGGCATGCATGCGCCCCAGTTCAGCTTCCAGCGCCCCTTTCGCGCGGGTGGTGTCGGCATCGATGCGGGCCAGGCGTGCACCGGGCAGCGCTTCGGCCAGCTGCTCCTCCAGCCGCTCGGTGCCGCGGCCCACGGGGCGGATGTCGGCATTGCCGCAGTCCGGGCAGGCCCGCGGCACTCGTTCGGTGTAGCCGCAGTGGTGGCAGCGCAGGCTGCGGTCGGCCCGGTGGAACACTCGCCAGGCACTGCAGTGCGGGCAGCCGCTTTTCCAGCCGCACTCCAGGCAGTGCAGCACTGGCGCATAACCCCGGCGGTTGAGCAGCACCAGGCTCTGCTCGCCGCGCTCCAGGCGCTGCCCCAGGGCCGCCAGCAGCGGCGGGGTCAGGGCCTCGTGATGCGCCGCCGCACGAGGCACGTGATTCAGGTCGATGAATTTCACCGTGGGCAGCACGCCACCGCCGATGCGGGTGGGCATGACCAGGCGCACGTAGCGGCCGCGCTCGGCCTGGTGCCAGCTCTCCAGCGAGGGCGTGGCCGAAGCCAGCAACACCGGGCACTGCTCCAGCCGCCCCCGGTACACCGCCAGGTCGCGCGCCGAGTAGCGCGCCCCCTCCTGGCTCTTGTAGGACGGGTCGTGTTCCTCGTCCACCACGATCAGGCCCGGCCGCGGCAGCGGGGTGAACACCGCCATGCGCGTGCCCAGCACGATGTCGGCCTGGCCCAGGTGGGCGGCCAGCCAGTGGCGCAGCCGCTGGGCCGGCGTGAGGCCGCTGTGCAGGGAGACGATGAGCCGGTCGGGGAAACGCTCGGCGAAGCGCTGCTCGAGCTGGGGCGTGAGGTTGATCTCGGGCACCAGCACCAGGGCCTGGCGCCCGGCCGCCAGGGTGTCGGCCACAGCGCGCAGATACACCTCGGTCTTGCCACTGCCGGTGCTACCGAAGAGCAGCGCCGGCTGGGTGCCAGCCTCGCGCCAGGCCTGCAGGGCAACCGCCTGCTCGGGGGTGGGGTCGGGCCAGACCGGGGCCGCTCCGCCCGGCGGCGCGAGACGCCCCAGGCGCTTGAGCCGCAACGCCAGCTGCTTGTTGTCGAGCCGACGCAGTTCCGGCGGCACAGCGCCCAGGGCCACCTCACCGACGCTGCGCTGGTAGTAGCTGGCCGCAAAGCTCACCAGCTCGCACCAGTGGGGTGGCAGCGGCGCCAGGGTGTCGAGCGCCGCCGCCACCGGGCGCAACTCGACGCCGGGCTCCGGGTCGCCCGCCGCGGCCGGCCAGACGATGCCGCAGACCATGCGCCGGCCCAACGGCACCTGCACCAGCGTCCCCGCCGGCCAGGCCGTGTCGCTCAGATAGCTCAAGGCTTCGCGCAAGGCGCTGTGCTGCGGCGCATCGACCACCACGGCCAGGGTGCAGGCTTGAGACATCAACTTGGCGAGCAGTCTTGTAGATTCTTCGAGAAAACAGGCCTAAGCACTTGAGAACAAAGGCTTTTTCCAGGCATCCACAGAACCTGTGGAAAACTTTGTGGGCAAGCTGCGAAAACGCTCGCTAAGTGCTTGTGCCGTCGAGACCAGCTTGGTTTGATGCAGTCCTGAGCACGCGATCCGTATCCATATGAATCAAGTACTTAGCGCCATCTTGTCGCCTGCCGATGCTTCACCGCAGCATTTGTCGAAGGACGAACGTGCTTGCTCCAATTTGGGGATAAGTCAAGCTGGAAGTGACCGATTTGGGGGTAAGCCCGGGTTGCTTCGCGCGATGTGCGCAAAGCCTGTCAGCGGCCGGCCCGTTGCGCACGCGAGTGGCGATGCACGGTGTCCACCAGCACCTGGACATGTTCGGGCGGCGTGAACTGGCTGATGCCGTGGCCGAGGTTGAACACGTGCCCGGCCCAGCTGCCATCAGGATTGCGTGGCGGCCCGAAACTGTCGAGCGTGCGGATCACCTCCGCCTCGACCTGGGAGGCCTCCGCGAACAGCACGTTCGGGTCGAGGTTGCCCTGCAGGGCCACCCGGTGGCCCACCTGCGCACGGGCCCGGCCCAGGTTCACCGTCCAGTCGAGCCCGACGGCTTCGGTGGGCAGGGCGGCGATCTCGTCCAGCCACAGCCCGCCCCCCTTGGTGAAGACGATGCGCGGTACCACGCGGCCTTCATGCTCACGGATCAACTGGTCCAGCACCCGGCGCGTGTAGGCGAGGCTGAAGGTCTGGAAGGCCCCATCGGCCAGCACACCGCCCCAGGAATCGAACACCATGACCGCCTGGGCCCCCGCCTCGATCTGGGCATTCAGGTAGGCCGCCACCGCGTCCGCATTGATCGACAGGATGCGGTGCATCAGGTCCGGGCGGCGGTACATCAGGCTTTTCACCAGGCGGTAGTCGTCCGAGCCGCTGCCCTCGACCATATAGCAGGCCAGGGTCCAGGGGCTGCCCGAGAAGCCGATCAGCGGCACCCGGCCATCGAGGGCCTTGCGGATGGAGCGCACCGCGTCGAAGACATACTGCAACCGGGCCATGTCGGGCACGGCCAGCTTCGCCACATCGGCCTCGTCGCGCACCGGTGTGGCAAAGCGCGGGCCTTCACCCTGGGCGAAGCTCAGTCCCAGCCCCATGGCGTCGGGCACGGTGAGGATGTCCGAGAACAGGATCGCCGCATCCAGGTCGTAGCGTTCCAGCGGTTGCAGCGTGACCTCGGTGGCCAGGTCGGGCGAGGTGGCCAGGCCCATGAAACTGCCGGCCCGCTCGCGCGTGGCCTTGTATTCGGGCAGGTAGCGGCCGGCCTGGCGCATCAGCCACACGGGAGTGTGATCGGTGGGCTGGCGCAGCAGGGCGCGCAGGAACTGGTCGTTGTGCAGTGGGGCGGTCATCGGAGGATTGTAAAAGTGAGGGGCTGCCCCAACTGGGGTGTGCGTGGCAAGATCATGCACTGAACACCTGAGGGAGGTTTCCATGATGCACTTTTTCCGCCGACTGACGGTTGGCCTCACCGTGGCGGTTGGGCTGCTGCTCACCGGCTGCGGCTACAACGACTTCCAGCGCCTGGACGAACAGGTCAAGGCCTCCTGGTCGGAGGTGCTCAACCAGTACCAGCGCCGCGCCGACCTCATCCCCAACATCGTCAACACCGTCAAGGGCGAAGCCAACTTCGAGCAGGAGACCTTGACCCGCGTGATCGAGGCCCGCTCGCGCGCCACCGCGCTGCAGGTCACGCCCGAGACGCTGAACAACCCCGAGGCCTTCAACCGCTTCCAGCAAGCGCAGGGCGAGCTGGGCAGCGCGCTGTCGCGCCTGATGGCCATCAGCGAGAACTACCCCACCCTGAAGGCCAACCAGGGCTTCCAGGACCTGCGCGTCCAGCTCGAAGGCACCGAGAACCGCATCACGGTGGCCCGCAACAGCTACATCAAGGCCGTGCAGGCGTACAACGTGCTTGCCCGCAGCTTCCCCACCAACCTCACGGCCATGGTCTTCAGCTACGAGCCCAAGCCCAGCTTCACGGTGGCCAACGAGGCCGAGATCTCGCGTCCGCCGACGGTGGACTTCGGCGGCGGGGCCTCGCGCTGAGCATGGCGGTCGCCTTCACCCGGTGGCTGGCCGGCGCGGCGCTGGGCCTGGGCCTGCTGGGCAGCCTCCTGCTGCCGCTCGCGCAGGCGCAGGAGCTGCAGCCCGTGCCTGCGCTCACCGCGCGCGTGATCGACCAGACCGCCACCCTGCGCCCCGAACAGCAGCAGGCACTGGAAGCCAAGCTGGCCGCCTTCGAACAGGCCCAGGGCAGCCAGATCGTGGTGCTGATGGTGGCCACCACCCAGCCCGAGGACATCGCGGCCTATGCGTACCGTGTGGCGGACACCTGGAAGATCGGCCGGCGGGAAGTGGGCGACGGACTCCTGCTCGTCGTGGCCAAGAACGACCGCCGCGTGCGCATCGAGGTGGCCCGTGCGCTCGAGGGGGCCATCCCCGACCTGGCCGCCTACCGCATCATCGACGAGTTCATCACCCCGGCCTTCCGCCAGGGTGACTTTGCCGGCGGCATCGACGCCGGCCTGGACCGCCTCATGGGCCTGATCCGCGGGGAGGGCCTGCCCGCCCCCGCGCAGGGCAGCCGGCGCGGCGATGCCACGCCCGGGCTGGGCGAGTGGCTGGCCTTCGTGCTGGTGGGCACCCCCATCGTCGGCGGCATCCTGTCCAGCATGATGGGGCGGCGCCTGGGCTCGCTCGCCACGGGCGGCGTCATCGGGGCCGTGGGCTGGCTGGTCACGGCCTCGATCCTGATGGGCGCGCTGATCGGCGTCGTGGCCCTGGTGGTCGCCCTGGCCATGGGCTCGGGCGGCGGTATCGGTGGCGGCCGGGGCGGCCGCTCGGGCGGCCCCGTCATCTGGGGTGGCGGTCGCGGGGGCGGCAGCTGGGGTGGCGGGGGCGGTTTCGGCTCCGGGGGCGGCGGCAGCTTCGGTGGGGGCGGTGCCTCCGGGCGGTGGTGAGCATGGTCAGCCTGCTGCGCTTCCTCAAACACCGCTGGTGGGACGACCGCGATGCCCGCCGGCTGCTCGACGCCGCCGCGCTGCAGCGCCTGCAGCAGCGCGTGGCCGACAGCGAGCGCCGCCACAGCGGCGAGATCCGCGTGTGTGTCGAAGCCAGCCTGCCGCTGAGCTACCTCTGGCGCGACGGCCACATCCGCGAACGGGCCTTGAGCCTCTTCGGCAAGCTCGGCGTGTGGGACACCGAACTCAACAACGGCGTGCTCATCTACGTGCTGCTCGTCGAGCACGACATCGAGATCGTGGCTGACCGGGGCCTGGCCCGCCACATCGCCCCCGACCAGTGGCAGCCGCTCGTCGCCCACATGGCCGAAGCCTTTGCCCAGGGCCGCTTCGAAGAGGGCCTGGCCCGCGCCATCGACGAGGTGAGCGCCCTGCTCGAACGTCACTTCCCGGTGGCTGCCGGCCAAGCCGGCGTGAACGAGCTGCCCGACCCGGTCGTCGACTTGCGGCGCTGATCGACCCACAAAGCACAACGCCCACACGAGGTGGGCGTTGTCGTGGCTGGCGAGAGGCCCGCTTACTTCTTGCGGAACTTGCGCAGCGCGGCGATCTGGGCGGCCATGGCCGCGAACTCGCTCTGGGCCTTGGCGAAGTCGATGTCGCTCTTGGCGTTCTTCATCGCCTCCTCGGCCAGCTTCTGGGCCTCGGCCGCCTTGGCCTCGTCCAGGTCCTTGCCGCGGATGGCGGTGTCGGCCAGCACGGTCACGTGGTCGGGCTGCACCTCGAGGATGCCGCCGGCCACGAACACGAACTCTTCCTCACCGTTGTCGGCCCGCTCGATGCGCACCGCGCCCGGCTTGATGCGCGTGATCAGCGGCGTGTGCTTGGGCAGGATGCCCAGCTCGCCCGCCTCGCCCGGCAGGGCGACGAACTTCGCCTCGCCCGAGAAGATCGACTCCTCGGCCGAAACGACATCCACTTGAATGGTGGCCATGCTCAGGGTCCTTTAACGTGTCAGAAGGAAGGGCGGCAGATCACTGCAGCTTCTTGGCCTTCTCGAACGCCTCGTCGATGGTGCCGACCATGTAGAACGCCTGCTCGGGCAGGTGGTCGCACTCGCCGTTCACGATCATCTTGAAGCCGCGGATGGTTTCCGACAGCGGGACGTACTTGCCAGGCGCGCCGGTGAAGATCTCGGCCACGTGGAAAGGCTGCGACAGGAAGCGCTGGATCTTGCGGGCGCGGGCCACGGCCAGCTTGTCTTCCGGCGACAGTTCGTCCATGCCCAGGATCGCGATGATGTCGCGCAGTTCCTTGTAGCGCTGCAGCACGGCCTGCACGGAGCGGGTCGTGTTGTAGTGCTCTTCGCCCACGACGTTGGGGTCGACCTGGCGGCTGGTGGAGTCCAGCGGGTCCACGGCGGGGTAGATCCCCAACGCGGCGATGTCACGCGACAGCACGACGGTGGCGTCCAGGTGGGCGAAGGTCGTGGCAGGCGACGGGTCGGTCAAGTCATCCGCGGGCACGTACACGGCCTGGATGGAGGTGATCGAGCCCACCTTGGTGGAGGTGATGCGCTCCTGCAGGCGGCCCATCTCTTCGGCCAGCGTCGGCT